>Ga0209694_1002461_pt1 | contig 15278 bp, 2 predicted proteins | sample GluameincwithD2O_FD_187499 | JGI IMG/M metagenome (GOLD analysis project Ga0209694, IMG submission 187499) | Mouse cecum microbial communities from Vienna, Austria - Glucosamine amended microcosms incubated with D2O (SPAdes) (version 2) | ecosystem: Host-associated > Mammals > Digestive system >... | reverse complement strand
AAAGAACTTGGAAAGGGATTACGGAAAGCGATTCGGTCACTTCGCTCCCATCCGCATCTGATTCAGGCCTGTTTTGCGCAAGCAGGATGTGTTTAAATATAAAATAGATGATCAGTATTTTGTCGTTGAGGTTTCCAAAGACTATTTGAAGGCAAATAATGGCGTGGTTGACTTGCCGCTTCAGGCCACCTTGCGCAATGACGATAACATTGCCAAAGACGGTAACGCCACAATCGCAATCAAGGCCGTGGCTGTTGAGCATGACGGTTTCCAGACCAAAACTGCCGCTACCGGCAATCCTTCGGAAGTTGATGCCACAAACAACGTTTCCGTCTCTGACGCGGACGCGCCAATTTCCTGGGCAACATTGGAAAACGAATTTACCGTTACTCCGGCCAAACCTGTTTTTGAAAATGACCAGAAGCATCAGAACACGGGCGGTTCTGATCCAGAATACGGAACAACCATCACGATCAAGGCCGGAGACGTCAGCGAAGTCATTGATTCCCTGACAATTTCTTATGCCAGTGTGGATGGAACTCCAGCCGCAGGCAAAATTGTTCTTGATACAGGCAACGGTAGCTTTGCGGAAATTGCAAGCGGCTCTACCATTACTTTTGAATATGACGCCAAAAATCCAAATCAGTGTGTTCGCGTTAATTATAACGATGCTGATGGGAATGCCCAGAGTCTGGATGTGCCTAATCTGACGCTGGATCAGCTGACCAGCCAGATTTTGCGCTATATTCCCGATGCTGACGGCAATCACAGCGACAAGGACATTACGGTAACATTAACCGGGACAACGCGGGAAACGGAGAGCGGCGAAAAAGGCGAATTGAAAGTTGAGCCCATTCGCATCAATGTGGATGCCGTGGCTGACAAGCCTCAAGGCGAGCCAGAAGATGGCAAGCCGCTTCCATACGATTATTCCCAATATGGACTGGATGCTTTCGGCAATGAGCATACCGCCATTGAAGCCGGCGATAATGTCTCGTTCAATGTCACGACCGTCTTCCAGGATCTTGACGGCTCGGAAAACCATTATTTGTTCATCAATACCAAATACCTGGTTGACGGCACTCTGACGCTGACCGATTCAGATACAAATACGCCATTTTCCGGCGGAACAATTGTCGGGGATACAAGCGCAATCCTTGAACAGATTAACGGCAATCCTGGTCTGGTTCCGGCTGACGATGACAAGTATGTGGTGCTTCAGCTGAATAACGAGTACCTTGTCCAAAATTCCGGCAAAGTTTCCCTGACAGTCGGCGGCACTCTGCTGGATGCGCAATCCCTCAAAAATTACAATAGTGAAGAAGGCTCATCCCTGACCTTTGATGTCAAGGCTATCGCCGTTGAATATGACGGTTATAAAACTGGCTCTGTTCCTTCCGAAAACAACAACGAGGCCGAAAATACAAATAACGTTGCCGTTTCCAATCTGGACGTCGAATTCAAATGGGACGTGCTGAACGGCGAATTCAAGATTGAATCTGGCACAGCCTTTGAGGATGATCAGCCTGACCAGGCGGAAACTGATGTTCCGACATCTGACGGTGGCGCAAAACTTGTCATTACACCGGCGGATTCCACAGAAGTGTTCACAAGCATGCGCCTTGATTATGACAATAATCATGGCGATGTGATTCTGAAAACTGATGGCGGCGATCTTGTTCTGTCTCCCAATAAAGATGCTACTTTCACCTTTGACAAGGACAATCCGGCGCTCATCACCGGGATTTCCTGTGATGGCGCCACTATCACCCTTACCCCCGGCAAGTCCCTGAAACAGCTGACTGCCGACAGCCTGCGTTATGTGCCTCACGATGACAATTCCGACACCGATGTGACGATCAAGCTTACAGCCGATACGCTGGAAACCACGATCGGCACAACCGGCAGCTTCACGAAAGATGTCACGGTTGTTGTGGATGCCGTTGCCGATCAGCCGCAAGACACTGGCGCGGAACTGCATGTGACGCATGGCAAGGGCAATACCGTCATCTTCAATCCGAAAACCGGTCAGGACAGCTTTGAAATCAACCTCACGGCCAAATTTGATGATTATGAGGACGGTTCCGAAGCACACTACATATTCGTCTCCAGCGAGTATATTTCATCCATTGACAATGGCAAATTACCGGATGGATTGAGCATTTATGGCGGCGATACTGCCACACTGCTGGGCAATGCCGGTCTAAGCACGAACTATCATGTACTGCAAGTTTCCAGCCAGCACCTCAAGGACAATGGCGGCATATTCACCGGCGCCATCACCGCCCATCTCGGCGGCGATTCCTTTCCAAAGCAAGATGGCGAACTGGCGATTGATGTCAAGTTCGGCGCCATTGAGTATGACGGCGTCAATACTTCCCTTGCCGAGCCAAATCCCGGACAGGAAAATCAGGAAACAGATAAGCAAAACAATGTTTCCCTTGTTGACGCGCCTGTAAAACTGGAGTTCGCCAGGCTTGACAAGGAGTTCGATGCTCCGGCAGCAGTCGTGTACGAAGGGGACGCCCCCAACCAACATAACGGCAACATGGCCCCTGCCAATGGCGCACCCATAACTTTTGTTCCCACAGATACAAGCGAGGTATTCAAAACCCTCACTGTAGATTATGACGATGGTGAAGGTTCGCTTTATCTGGCTATTCCCGTGCAGGGCATGGGGAATCAGCCCATCGTCATTGCCAATGGCTCAACCCTTGAGTTTGAATACCGCAATGACGGAACTGGCGCTACATCTTGCAAGGCAATTACAATTACAGACAGCGACAAGAATGTAACCAGCTATGCTTTTGCTTCCTTTATTGAATTACAAGATCTTCTGGGCCAGAACAGCCTGCTGAGATACATACCCAATGCTCAAAAGCAGGACGATCCAAAACATGAAAGCCACAGCGATAATGACGTTACCATAACCTTTTCCGGCACTCTGCGTGAAACCGCCACAAATGAGGAAGGCGCTTTCTCACACGAAGTACTGGTTAAGGTAGATGCTGTTGCAGACAAGCCGGAAGCGTCCGGCACAGCCACAAACGCCAACACCGGAGGCGGCGCGCTTGATCCGGCAGTTCCATTCAATATCAATGTGATGGCCAATTTCGGACTGGATGTCAGGGATGGTTCAGAAAACCATTATATTTTTATCAGCAAAAAATACCTTGCAAACGTTGAACTGGCTCCAGGTTCAACCGGCATTGAAAAACTTGACGATGACCAGGTCGCTATTGTCTGCGGGCAGGTTAATGGCGCCGGAGGCATTCCAGGCGCTACAGAGGATAGTTATTTTGTCCTCAAGGTGGATAATGCCGAATTGCCTGAAAGCGGCGGCATGGTGGATTTTGATCTCACTGGCACACTGAAGGATCCGGAAGCGCTCAAAAAGCTTGGCGCGTATGAGGGCAAAAGCTTTACACTGGATATCAAGACCGTGGCGGTGGAGCATCAGGGATTCCAGACCTCTCTCACAGACGATCTTGGCAACGAACACGGCGTGGATGTGAGCAAGGCGAATAATGTCGCCGTTGATGACGCTTCCGCAATAGTCTCGTTCGCTGCTGTCGATGGCACATTGAAGGCCGTTGAAAATCAGGCGTATGAAGGCAACCAACCGTATCAAAATCTTGGCGATTACGAACCAGCCAAAGGCGGCAATGTAACAATCGCCCCAGATGGCGACAGCGAGGTTTTCACCGAAATTACCCTGAATTATAAGGATGCGCATGGCAAGCTCTCATTAACTGACGTAAATGGCGTAAAGGTGGAGCTGGAAGCCGGGGCGAAACTCGTCTTTACATACGATACTGCTCATCCGACGGAGTGCCTGAGCGTGGAAGTCCGGCAAAGCGGCAAGCCTTCCGTAACTCTTTCATTTACGGATGACACCGGGCGCGGCCAGAGCCTGACCGATCTTACAGGAAACCATCTGCTTTATACTCCAAAAGAGGACGATAATGACGATGCGGACGTGCCTGTTCATATCACGGGCACTGTTCTGGAGACGACGTCCGGCGCAAAAGCCAATATCAATACCAGCGTCACTGTCGTTGTGGACGCGGTTGCCGACAAACCTTCTGATTTGGATGCCGAAGCAAAAGTTGTGGATGGTAGGGGCGAACATGTGGCCGCAATGCCGGATGAACAGTTCACCGTAAATCTGAAAGCCACTTTTGATGATTACACAGACGGCTCCGAAGCGCATTACATATTTGTTGAAAAGAAATATGTTCACAGCCCCGCCGATTTTGGCGAAGGCGCTTCGCTGGTGACCAATACCGCCGAACTCAATTCCATATTCGGTTCTCTCGCCCTCAAAAACGGCACAGGCATCCATGCCGGAGCAACCGCAGGAATCAAAAATTATCACGTCATCAAGGTCGATGACAGCAAGATTGGCGACGATGGCGTGGCGGACGTTTCATTCAAATGCACCGCAAAGGAAGTTGGCACACATACTGTTAGCGCGATTGCCGTGGCCATTGAGCATGACGGTTATGCCACCGATGTTGATGGCATAGACGGCGGAACAGACAGGGATATAACCAAAGAAAACAATGTTGCCGAAACGCCCATTCAGTTTGACCTGACCGTGCGGCAGTTCACGCCTGACAAGGTTGTGGTCAGTATTGATGATAAGTGGGCCTTTGAAAACGACCGTTCCACAGGCGATGACAAATATCATCCGGCTGACGACGATTCGGACAGGGACAATGGCGTTCCGTTGAACATCACTCCGCCAAAGGACGGCAATGTGGTTTCTTCAATCACCTTTGAATACGCCATGCCTTCCAACGGCAGTTCCGTGCCCCACAATATAGTGAGCAGCACACCTGACAAGGTAACTGTCACCCAAAATATTGTCGGCAACAAGGTTGTTGTTACCATAAAATCCAAAGATCCATACGGAAGCGTAGGAGATCTTCGTTTTATTCCCGGCGACAACTACGACAACGATGATGTGGATATCACCATCACCCAGATTCATGTGGCCGATCCTCTCCTCCATACCACAAGCAAAGATCTTGCGGATTGGGGCACAGGCGTTGCCGAAGGCTCGGACAAGCTGCATGTGAAGGTTGACGCGGTTGCCCAGGCTCCCGGGCTTGGCGACTTTGACGTGGATCATGACAGCGGCAACCCCGTCATGGCTGGAGAAATAATCCATATTACCGGCGAAGTCTCTTTTGAGGACACAGCCGACGGCTCCGAGGAGCATTTCATTCTTCTTGAAATGCAGGACGGCTATTATCCTGATGAAGTTACCCTGGCTTTCAACGGTCATGCGGTAACCATTCCGGTAATCCATTACCAGTCTGGCAAGCCTGCCAATTACACCATGCAGCAGCTTGTCACCGCAGATGACGGCCAGCCGCATCTGTTCATGAAGATTCCTGTGGATTCGTATCTGCTGGAACTTGCGGGCGGCAATCCCGATAATCTTCCGGAACGCATGGACGACATTAAAATGGATGTCGCCTACCAGACCCGCGACTGGGCTGCCGAAGGGACTGCCCTGCATTTTGCGGCCATAGCCAATGAGGATGTCGAAGGCGTCCGCGAATATGACGCCGACTGGAACATCATTAATGACGAGCTTCCCTTTGACAAGCAGCTTTTAAAATATGTGCCCGACCTCAATATTATGGACAACAACACGGCAATCACCATTGCCGCCCAGGGCGCGTATGTCTATTGGGATGAGTACGATTCCGACCTGTTGAACTTCAAGGGGTATGTCTTTGAGAACGACAGGCCGTCGGATCATTTGCGCAATCCCGCCTATATCCTTGATTTGCCGGAACCTGCGGAAGATATAGTGCAGACATATCCGGTTGACCCGTTCCTCCAGCCATACGACCCTGTAAAATTCACTGGCCGGGATTTTGGCACTGGTTACCAGCTGAATATTCCGCAAAATATCTATCAGTTCACTCTGACAGATCATTCCCCCAATCAGGGCAAGGGCGATTTCTACTATCTGCCGGCCTCTGAATGGGCCTCGCACATGCGCTCGCCCGGGCCAGAGACGGATGTCGCAATAGCTGGCTACAAGGTGCGGATGGGCCAGGCCACAGATGGGCATGATGGTTATATTCTCGTCTTTATCCCATCCAATGAAGCTTACAGGGATTATCATCAGGAGAATGATACAGCAGGAGAAAACTCCCACTCCGACCATGACTATCACTTCAATTACGAGTTCATAACCAACGAATACAGCCCGTCCGGCGCTTTCAGGGGCCACAAGCATTATTACGGCGAAAACAAGGTTATCCGCGTGGATGCCGTTGCCAACCAGGCCGAGCTGATTTCCGCAGAGACCGGCGTGGCCGAGGAATTCTCCCTCTGGAACCTGAAAGATACGGTCAGTGAATTTGACCTTACAGTCGGTTTCCATGACGTGGACAAGACAGAGGACCATTACATCCTTGTGGAAATGGTGCCCAACTTCGCTTTCCGTTGCGGCAGCTACTATTACCGTCCGCGCGGCGGCGGCAATGTTTCGCCCACAGACACTGACGCCATCTACACCCATGCGCATACGGATGAAAACGGCAACCAGACCTTCATCCGCTATTACAAGGTTCCCGTTGACCTTGCCGACATTGATCCTGTTACCGGCAATGCCACCGTGCATGTGGAGTTTCTGCGCCTGCCGGGAATGCCTTCTGTCGCGGATTATCCCAGCTCGGATTTGCTGACCTACGGCGCGCTTACCGAGGACAAGACATGCAGCCGCTGGGATTCGACCGATCCCACTTCCCCCACTTTCGTCAACCGTAAGGGAGCGGACGGTGAACTGAGCTATGACAACAACACTTCCGTCATCATCCGCAACGGCATAGGCAATGGCGCGGACGATTCCGGCCTCAATCCCGGCTGGTGGGAACCTGCCACGAACAATCCCACTCCTCCGCCGGACGACCCCAACAATCCTGGACTTCCGCCCATCTTCGTCTGGCCGGATGCTCCGAACAACCACCTCAAGCCGATTATTAATATATGGCACATAAATAGTCCTCTGACCGGTCCTACTCCCAATCCGTGGTATCCGATCCATAAACCAGACGAACCAGGCCCCTGGACTCCGCCTGTGGGGCCGGATCCCCAGCCCGGGCCGTGGACGCCGCCGGACATTCCGGACATTCCTTCTGTGCCCCGGCCCAATCCGGATCTGTGGATTGCCAGCCGTGGCCAGGGCCTTGCCATCCAGTGGGTGTTCGAGAACTCGACTCCCCTCGGACATCTGGAAGCCGGCCAGTACGCTGACGGCATCTGGCCAACCTCAATCTATCTTACGGACGACAGACCCAATGACGCGGCCTACGTCAAGATCACCATTCCGGGAATTGATGATCGGATGATTGAACAAAATACTGCTTGGGATCATTGGGATGAAATTCCTTGGATTTTAAATCCGTATAATGTGATTCATAGCAGAGCGTTGCTCGGCATTGCTCCGGCTGATCCTGGCCTCCTTTCGTGTGTTCCGGGTCCGAATTCCAGCGTGACGTATATTCTTCAGACCCCAGGCGGCCAGTTGCCGGAAGATCTCCATCTCCTAATGTTCGTGGCACCGGACAGCAAGGGCGAGGATTTCCAGATGGAAGTCACCTGGTATGACGCGAACGACAATGTCCTTTCGTCCGGGCCGGTGGATGTTCTTGTCGATGCCGTGGCGCAGTGGGCCAACTTCGAGCTTGAGAACGAGGACGGCGTGTACGGCGTAACCGGCGAAACCCCATCCCAGCTGCTGGGCGTTGACGTCAATGTCGGCTTCCTGGACCAGGACGGCTCCGAATCCAACTATGTGCTTGTGGAAAAAATTCCCGGCGTTCTTGTGCTGCACAGGGGAGAGGACGGAAACTTCGACGAGGTGAAGGAAGTCTATCTGGAAGGCAAGACCTATTTCCGGATTGAGCCGACAAAGGATGAGCAGAAGGCCAATCTTGTCCATCTCGAATTCAGCGTCAACGAGGAACTGACCTCGCCCATGTATGTCAGGGATGATATTGTCATCGACTGCATGCCCTATACGGGAATGCACATCGACATGGGCACCATGACGGTTGAGGGCCAGACCGGCTGGGAAGCCAGCGGCACCGAGCCTGCCAACTGGGAATACACGCTCAAAAACAACACATCCCTCAATCTGCAGGAGGACGCCCTTACAATAGTCATTTCAAAGGTCAACGCCACAGGCGGCAATTCCGCGATTTTTGCCGAGGAAACCGATGCCCCTGAACAGCATATCATATACCTTGACCCCAACGATCCGGACAATGGCCTGAATCTGGTCATGGACGGCAACGACGTGCTGGATTCGCTTGTTGTTACCAATATTGGCGGCAACGGCAAATTCTGGATTGGCGAAGGCGATGGAAGCCGCATTGAGATTGTCCAGGGCATGGATATAGCACGGGCTTACCTTGACGGCAAAATATTCCATGAGCAGGAGCGCTACCGCGATGATGACGCGAAACTGGAATGGACAGCCAAACTGCATGACGGAATAAGCGATTACAGCGATGTCACAATAAACGGCACCCTTACCATTGTGGTGGACGCTGTTGCCAAAGCCAGCGAAATCAGTCTCGGCTATCCTGTGCTGGACGACGTGAACCATACATTAACCCAGGAGCTGACCTTTGCCGACTTTGAAAACAATGAACAGCATTATGCCGTAATCGCTCCCGACCTCTATCGGGTTGTCGGCAAGCAGGCAAAAGTGCAGGATGGAAACGGCGTCTGGCAGACCGTCAATGTCGAGACCATCTTCAGCCCGGACGGCGATCCCTACTATGGCGTGCTTCTGGACGGCTATCTGGATAATAACGGCACGGCAAAAGTCCAGTTCACAATGCACGAGCTGAATGTTCCGGGCATCGGGAATTACCCGGTCATTTCCGGCGGCGTGTCCATTGAGCCAAACTCGGGATTCTTTGCCAATGACAGGGAGCCAGTGCTGACCAATAACTGGGCCATCAATACCGATGCGAAGTTTGTACATGAGGGCAGCATCTCCAGCAAGGGGCTGGGCCTGACTGTTGATACCATAATTGAAGATGACCATAACGGCTCAATCATCAGCTTCAGCGGCACAATCGGCGCAAATGATACAGTGCTGTCAGCAGAGCTGGCCTTCTCCCCCACTGGTTCGGCAACCCTTGGCAATGCTGGCGGTCAGATTGCCACCATTGTCTATAATGGCGTCTGCCATGATGTGATTGTGAACAGCGCTGGAACCGCCAGCGTGAACGTGCCCTTTGGCTCCACTGGCTTCGACCCGAATGCGGACTTCCGCATCATTTGGGGCAAGGCGCATATCGCCAATGACGGCAGCGTGATTGTGGACTCTTTCAACCACAATGCTGACGGCAAGCTGGATTTCACTACAACATTCACGGTTAAAAATCAGCTTTCCCAGGCTAGCGACACTGTGCAGTCGTCCGATGCCATTGACTTGATATCCAGGGCTGACGCCGCCCAGAATGTGCTTGCCGAAGTTGTAGAAGTAAACGGTATTGCCGCCGATGCCAGCAAACTGATTGGCGCGGATTCCGATACTGTAACCATCAGGCTTACCGGCAATTTCGATGACGTGGACGGTTCGGAAAGCCATTATTTGATGCTGGAAATTCCCCAGCAATGGCAGGTGCATTCGCCAGACAACGGCGTGACCCACGTCCATAACGGAGTGAGTTACTACCGCGTCCAGGTTGACAATACTGACCCGAATCCCTCCGTGGACATTATTCTGACCACTCCTGATGGCGTCAACAGGGATGTGCATCTCAAGTCAGCGGCCATGTCTGTGGAAACCAATGGGGCGGATACAAGCTACGCCCAGGGCGTGAATGCCACCCTGCATGTCAGCGATGTCAGCGCGACTGGCCTTAATGTGGACACAGCCTCCACAAACGAGAACGCCAGGCTGCCGCTTGACTTCCTGGCCGTTGCCGGACTGCGTAATAATGACGGCAATGATGAGCTGCGTTCCATCAGATTTACGGATCGCAAAAATGGGAAGCTGGTCGATGAGCACGGCGCAGATCTTGGCGATACTCTTACTGCGGCTCAACTGGCGTCCGGCAAGGTGTTCTATCTTCCTGCGGCCAACTATGCCGGAGAACTGGATGCCCTTGGCAGGCCATTGCCGGTTACGCTGCAATACGAAGTGACATTTGGGGAAACCAATACCGGAGCAGTGAAAACTGTTGCCGGCCAGACGTTAACTCTTAATATAATGCCGTTTGCCGATGCGCCGGATAATTTGAGCGGCGTATCCAACAATGTCGCGCTTGGATCCATCCAGCCAGGGCACAAGGCTGCCGTTTCGGCCAACCTCCAGGCAACGTTTGCCGATGTTGACGGTTCAGAAGACCACTTCTTCATCCTTCATGCGCCGCAGGGCGTGGCTGTGCTGGACGGCAGCGGCTACACTGTTAAGACGCTTAATTCGGATGAGTTGGCGGCCCTTAATGCCTTTGATGCCACGTTTGCCGGTTCCGGCCCTGTTTACAAGCTGGCGCTCGACAACACCAGGGCAGCGGTTGATATAACTGTGAATCTGGAAGTCACCACAATCCTTTACAATGGCGGCGACTTGCGGATCATCGGCGCGTCTTCCGAACAACGGGCTGATGGAACGTATGACTTCGGCTTTGCCTCTGTTCCCGATGTGGCTTTGCCGCCTGCTGTTGACCATAGCCTGGGCAATCAGGATCCGGCTCCGGCCGACAGTTCCGCCAGCCTGGACAGCCTGCGCCAGACAATCGCTCCAGGCAATATTGCGCTTGAAAATATCGACCCGGACGGCGATGAGGTTGCCATAAACAGCCTGGTTAATGGTACAAAGGGTGTGGATGAAAATGGCCTTCCCGCCTTTGTGGCTGCTGGCAAGTACGGCACATTATATGTGCATGAGGATGGCGCATACCATTATGTGCTCAATCAGGGCGTCTATAATGTAAACGCTGACGAAACCTTCACCTGCACGGTTGCCGATGCCTACGGCGGCAGTGGTCTGGCGGAGATAACCATCAATCTGGAAACTCCGAACACGGCGCCGACAGCGCGGGATGTCAATGATAAAATTGACAGCGTTCGCCAGCCCGTCATTACCGGCAAGCTCGTCTTTGCAGATGAGGAAAATGACGCCGTGACTGTGGATTCTGTTGACGACAACAGCACTCAGGTCAATCTTGGCACCCAAGAAAATCCGCTCATGGGCTTTGCTGTATCCGGCAAGTATGGCGAGCTGAAAGTCTTTAAGGATGCTTCCGGCGAATGGCACTATGCCTATACGCTTGACCAGTCCCACAAGGGCGAGACGCAAGACGAGAGTTTCAGCTTCACCGTGCGGGATGCTCATGGCATGGCTGGAACAAACCCGGGCGTTATCAATATTGACCTTTACAATGTCAACTCAAAGCCTGTGGTCAGCAATGTAACCGCAAAACTGGATACCCTGCGCGATGCCGACCGCATGGTTGACGGCGCTATTGCCATCAGCGATCCGGATAACGATATTGCGGCCCTGGTTTCCGCAAGCGGCCCCAATGGTGAAGGTCAAAATGGCAATGATGACCTTGGCAACCCCGCTTTTGTGGTCCAGGGCGATCACGGTGTCCTCTATATTTATGACGATGGCACAGGAACAAACCTGAATTACCGCTATGTTCTTTCGGACAGGATTGCCGGCGGCATTCAGGCAACCGAGACATTCACCTACACTGTTGATGACGGTTTCATGGAAACCGCTTCCGGCACTATTTGCATTGACTTGAGCAATGTGAACAACCAGCCGGAAATCAGTGGCGAAACGACAAAAGAGATTGACACCCTGCGTTCCAATGGACAGACCAGCGGCAATCTTGTCTTTACAGATCCTGACTTCAATGTGGACAAGGGCGCGCATGACAGCGTCATCCTCAGCGGCGTAGCCTTCGGCAATACGTCCGGCGTGTCCGACGGCCAGGGCGGCTTTACCGTCAATGGCGATTATGGCGTGTTCCATATTGATGCCCTCGGCGCATACACATACGAACTCAAAGGCAATGCCGGAATCAAGGATAAGGCCGAGGAATTCACTGTAACGATTACAGATGAGTTTGGCCTGAGCCGCGAGGGGACAATCCGCATTGATCTTGTCGTGAACAACCATGATCCTGTTGTGTCCGCCGGAAATATCAGGCTGGATACCTGGCGCGATGGCGGCGCGGCTTCCGACAGCGTGAAGTTCACGGACGCGGATGGCGACACTGTGCTGGTTGATTCCGTAAGCGGCGCCAGTCAGGGCGTCATGGGCACAGACCCGGACAATAACCCTGCCTGGGTTGTCCAGGGCAGCTTCGGCATGCTCTACCTAAAGGCCAATGGCGAATACACATACGTCCTTGCGGACAATGCCACAGGCCAGAGCGGAACCGATACTTTCACCTACACTGTGGATGACGGCCACTATGGCTCGGCACAAAATACAATCACCATCAACCTTGATAACACAAACGCCGATCCTGTCATTTCCGGCAGTCTTGCGGCCACCATCCAGGGCAGCGTTCAGGATTACCAGCAGGGCATTATCAGCCAGAGCGGTGTGTTTAGCTGGGCTGATGCGGATGGCGATCCCATTGATTATGTGACTGTAGGTGGGCAGGCTTTGGCGCCGTCCGGTGAGACTGTCATTGACAGCGCTTACGGCGTTCTGGTGGTCAGGACGAACGGCGGCCCCAGCGCCAGCTGGACATACACCATGAAGCCAGGAATGGATGAGCTTGGCCTTGACGATGTGGAAAGCTTCGGCATCATGGTTGCGGATATCTACGGTGGCAATAGCTCACGGTCGCTTGACATAACCCTGAAGCCTCTTACCCACGCGCCTGAATGTGAAGACGTCTTCGTGCAATGGGAAACGATGCCCAATGGCAAGCCGGTTTCCTTCATGGAAGGCCAGCTTGAATTCAGCGACGCCGATTTCAACTACGGCCCCGAGACACTGCATCTCTCCGTCAACGGCACTCCTGTAACGGAAAGTGTGCAGATTGTCGGTCAGTATGGCAAGCTGACCATCGAGCCTGATGGCTCGTTCAGGTACAACTACACTGTAAGTTCGGACAATCGCGACGTGCTGGAAGACATCAGCTATACTGTCGTTGACAGCAAGGGATTTTCCGATACCGCCCACCTCTACATTCGCCTGAGCGACAATGCTCCCGAATTCCCGGGCACAACTGAAGCTCAAGGCAACGTTGTTCACGAAGATGCCATCCCGGATTCCTCCGATGGCACAGGTATGGACGCCCAGGATCAGAACCCCCAGGATTCCATGCCGGAACCTGAGGATATTGAGCTTGCAAACGTTCCTTTGCCCTACGACCCGGCTGATACTGGTTCTGTAATCGCGTAAAGTTCAACCGCGCTTTCATGCGCAGGGAAGGGTTTTCCCCTTCCCTGCCATGAGGGCGTCATTCTTTATTCACAGTAATTATCCCCCAACGGTTTTTATATACAAGAGTATCTATAAATGCCCATATCATTCAACAACAACCTTATGGCCCTTGGCGTAAGCAATAATCTTGAAAGCCATTACGCCAGATTGTCCGTGTCCGTTCAGCGTCTGTCGTCAGGCCTGAGAATAAATTCCGCGGCTGATGACGCGGCTGGTCTTGCCATCCGTGAGCTTATGCGGGCGGATGTAGCGGCATTGAATCAGGGCATACGCAACGCCAACGATGCCATATCCATGATTCAGGTGGCGGATGGGGCCCTGGGGGTTATTGACGAAAAGCTAATCCGCATGAAGGAGCTTGCGGAGCAGGCGGCAACGGGAACTTATAATTCCACTCAGCGACTGATGATCGATTCCGAATTTCAGGCAATGGCTTCTGAAATTGAACGCATAGCCAGGGCAACCGATTTTAATGGCATAAAGCTGCTTGATGGCTCCCTGCAGGGCGAACATGACGGCAGCGGCCTGAATGCCACAGGCAGATTAAAGGTGCACTTTGGCTCGGCCAATGATTCCACCGAGGATTACTACTATGTGGAGATTGGTGATTGCACTTTGGCCGGATTGGGGTTGAGGGAGCCAGTAGCCGGTTCCAACAACAACGGTACTGGCAACACCAATAATCCAGGTAACAATACAACAATTACCAATACTATTCAAATGCCTCCCCTGAATGACGGAAATGGCGGACCTGGTATTTCAAGACCAGATAATTATATTGATACAATGCAAAATACAATTCCTGCTCAAGGTACATGGTATAGAACTACCTCAAATTATATAAATCCAACTTCGGATGTTTTCCAAAACTTTATGTTTATAATACCAAAAGGGACAAAAAATATTGTTATAAATATGCTTGGCGGCGATGGAATAAATACGGGCGCGGATAATGATATACAGTTATTTACCAAAACAGGAATTCATCTAGCTGGAACCCCATTAAATGATATGGTTTTTGGTAATATCCTTGGTTTTGATAACTCCATTAATGGCCAAAGCCATTTACTTGGTTTTACCCAAGATGATTATGATGGCTCTAATTTAAATACAGGGCCATCAAATTATGATCCCACAGGGACGAATTTAAATTTTTCCCAATTTAATGGCATGACGATAGGATATACTGGAGATGCGGATCGTCATGATACAAATCCAAATGACGGAATATTGGATACCTGGGAAGATTATGAAACCCTGACAATTACTGAAGCAACTGAAGATTTGATTGTATGGTTTCCTGGAATAGCCGCATGTTATTTTAAAGTCTATTGGGATTTGCCAGACGCTCCCCCTGGACCAGGACCCGACCCGGGGCCCAATCCTCCGCAGCCTGAGCCCCCAGCCCCTTCTTCACAAGACGACATAATCTCTATCAAAACCCAGGAAAAGGCCAAGCAGGCTTTGGAGCGCATTGATGACGCCATTGTCGCCAAGGACAAGGTGCGGGCAAACTTTGGAGCAACGCAGAACAGGCTGGAGAATACCGTGACCAACCTGACAATTATGGCGGAGAATATGCTTTCAGCCGAATCACGAATTTCGGACGCGGACATTGGCGCGGAAATGATGGTCTTTGTGAAAAATCAGATTTTAACCCAGTCCAGCGTGGCCATGCTCAGCCAGGCCAACACTTGGCCGCACATGATGATGAGTTTGATTGGGGGGTAATGCCGCCTTTTAATGGGGGGATGTATGGCAGATTTTCTTGCGCTTTGCAAACGCTATTTCGGTTATGCGCTGCCATGAAGGCGTC
>Ga0209694_1002458_pt1 | contig 15290 bp, 10 predicted proteins | sample GluameincwithD2O_FD_187499 | JGI IMG/M metagenome (GOLD analysis project Ga0209694, IMG submission 187499) | Mouse cecum microbial communities from Vienna, Austria - Glucosamine amended microcosms incubated with D2O (SPAdes) (version 2) | ecosystem: Host-associated > Mammals > Digestive system >... | reverse complement strand
GGCAAAAGAAGGATAAAGGGCAAGGTCGAGATAATCATCGACAAAGGAACTGACAGTAGTGAAGACAGAATCCATCTCAATATGAGGGAAGAGAGAATGGAGCAGTGGCAAACGGCCCTGAATCGAGTTATAGTGTGTTTGGTAATTTTGTTTATTGATCATGAACATATTTTACCAAAAAAGGCACCTCATCCATTACGGATCAGGTGCCTCTTTTTATTTTTGGACTGTCAGAAATTTAACAGCCCCTTTATATTCATTTTTTAATTTTCAGAGCAAGTTGAATCTGCCTTACTGAATCAGTGGATTCATTCTCACTTTGATGGTCTGAGAACTGATTCGTGGACGATATCACTTACAGGATTGGATTTCCCTGAACATAAATCATATATCCATTAAATGCGATATTTGAATAATCTGTCTGATCATCTGTAAAGGACGACAGATAGATATCACCTGTCAGAGACAGCGTACTGCTTGCATCGATATGAAGATTGACTTCAGCACCCGTATTTTCAGTATTGATAATTCCAGTATAGGATGAAGAATTCAGCAGCTGTAAGTTCAACGAAGCTGCTCCATCCACTACGTAGGAGCCATATGCACTCTGCATATCCAGATTCATCTCCGTCTTCCCACCTTCAACATAACCAAATAAGCCGGAAGGAATTCTTAATGAAGAGTTCGAAAGATTGATCTGAGTCTGTCCGCCCACCGTATGAAACATCGGGATTGGAATATCTCCATTACCGCTCTGAGTTAATGAAAGAGAATTAGAATTCAGATTTACCATCATCTTCTTCTCTCTTCCATTTTCATCGAATCCATTAATATAAATTCCACCTTCGAGACCATCGGAGTAAAGACCCGAAGCACTCATAGTACATCCGTTTAAGGAAACTTCAGCCCCATTCTGCAAAAACATCAGCGATCCGCCTGAAGACTGACCATAGACCGAATTCAGCTCAAACTTTCCATCTCCGTATATCAGAGTAGATTGAGGTCCATAGGCATATAATCCGCCGCCGCTGGCATTAATTGATCCATTGGCTCTTGCAACCAGCACCGGTGATTGTGCTTCTGAAGTACTGATCTGATCATTTCCACAGGTGACACTTCCCTGAAACAAAGACATCACTGCAGGAGAAAAGGCCCCAGAAGTTGAAATATTTGAATCCGATATGGAAAGAACCGCGCCAGAACCATTGGCTGCTGCTCCTGGCGATCCATTTGCAGCCGTACTCAGCAAACTGCCCATAATATTGGCTGCTGCGCCCTCACGAACAAATAGTCCTGCATTGAGTCCATAGGCCATTGCATTCTCCGGCGAAGAGGCATCTCCGCTTTTGACAATAGAAGAACCCACCAGCGACAACTGAGCACCAGGAGCTGCAAGAATGGCAGAAATATCGCTCTGGTCGCTGATTGCCTGCTCCGAAAGATCCTGTGCATCAGAGATGACTAAGACTCCATTCGCCTGTGATGCCAGATTTTCCACTGGCATTAAAGGCGGAAGCTCAGGAACAGGGAAAACATAGGTCTGTTCTTCTTCACCTTCCGGCTCACCTTGCGCCACTTTTTCTTCTGGCAGGTTTAAATGCGGCATCTCAAGCGCAGGCATGGCGCCAATCAGCCCAACAGAAAGCATGATCCCGGCACTTCCTCCGCCAAGAGCACTTAGTCCTCCGATGACACGAACGGGAACAGATTTCATGGTCTGTTTGAATGTTTTTCGGTTCCCCTTCGATGCGATCAGATAAAAGGCATCCACAAAAATAATCAGACCCTGCGCTGCGGTCAGAAGATACCATCCCGTAGGCAGACTGACATCTTCCGTTCGTTCGATCCGAATCAGACGTGTTCTGGTTTCTTCCGCACGCAGATAAGTCATCGACATGAAATAGACAGTCGAAATCAGAAGCAGAACACATAAATAATTTTTTACATTACGTCGCATATCATTGATCTTTTCTATCCCGGAAGATCGCCTCACCATTCAAAGGCAATCGGTGATTTCCATCTAAATCTTTAAAACTAAATCTACAAAACATTCCAAAAATTCATCAGGTCATTCTGCCCGGCAAAACCGGTCACTCTATACTATCTTAACGATGTTATGACTATTTATGGTAAGTCCGATGATTTTCAATCATAAACGATCGATAAATCTGTTCAAGAACAATCAGCCGGCACATGAGATGAGTCAGGGTCAGATCCGAAATCTTCCATCTGTAATTGGCTCTTTTTACCAGATCTTCACTGGGTCCAAGGCTTCCGGCAATCACAAATACAAGATCACCTGGTCGACTTGACCAGTCTTCGCGAAGTCTGGCAAATTCTTCTGAAGAGACCATCTTTCCATGCAGATCGAGCAATACAACAAAGTCCTGCGGCTTAATTTTTGAAAGAACCCTGGCTCCTTCCGCTTCCTTAATCCGTCTGGCTTCCCCTTCTCTTTCAGAATGAACATCCGGTTCATCCCTGAACTCTTCTTCGGTAATCTTCATAAATGGCGTAATCCGTTTGAGATATTCATTGCATAACGCCTGAAGATGTTTATTCTTATTTTTTCCGATGGCAAAAAGTTTAATCAAGAACTGCCTCAGTTGGGAACTGACGTGTCAGCGCTACGACTTCTTCCTTTACTCGAAAAGCCGTCTCTTCATCACCGGCTTTTAATACTTCAACGATCCAGTTGGCAACTTTTCTGAATTCATCTTCCTTGAATCCCCGCGAAGTCATGGCTGCTGAACCTAAGCGAATTCCACTGGTAATGAATGGTTTTTGCTGATCAAACGGGATGGTGTTCTTATTGACAGTAATACCGGCCTCATCGAGAAGTTTTTCCGCATCCTTACCTGTCATATTCACCGAAGCGATTGTATCAATTAAAAGCAGGTGATTGTCGCTTCCTCCTGAAACCAGGCGGAAACCATTTTCATTAAAGACGTCTGCCATCACCTGAACGTTTTTAATGATCTGCTTAGCGTATTCTTTGAATTCCGGCTGACTGGCTTCATACAATGCGATTCCTTTTGCCGCGATAACATGTTCAAGCGGTCCGCCCTGAATGCCTGGGAATGTTCTTGAATCAAGTTTTTTTGCAAATTCTTCCTTGCAGAAAACCATACCGCCGCGAGGACCGCGTAAAGTTTTATGGGTTGTTGTAGTGACAAAGTCAGCATATGGGATTGGAGAAGGGTGAACTCCGGCAGCAACCAGTCCGGCAATATGAGCCATGTCAACCATCAGGTAAGCGCCTGATTTCCTGGCAATATCACCAAGACGTTCAAAGTCAATCGTGCGCGGATAAGCAGAAGCTCCGGCAACGATCAGTTTTGGATGGTGTTCAAGAGCGAGTTCTTCAAGTTTATCGTAGTCGATCCGTTCAGTTTCTGGATCCACATTGTAAGGAACAAAATTATAGGTGCGTCCTGAAAAGTTCAGCGGATGGCCATGAGTCAGATGTCCTCCACTGGTCAGGTCCATACCAAGCACGGTATCGCCTGGTTCAAGAATGGTCTGATAAACAGACATATTGGCCTGTGATCCGGAATGAGCCTGCACATTGACATGCTCTGCGCCAAAGAGTTCAAGTGCCCTTTTTCTGGCGAGATCTTCTGCCTGATCGACATATACACAGCCGCCATAGTAGCGTTTGCCTGGGTAGCCTTCAGCATATTTATTGGTCAGGACGGAGCCCTGAGCTTCCCTCACCTCGGATGATACAAAATTCTCAGATGCAATCAGTTCAACATTGTCTTTCTGTCGATTTTCTTCGCGTTCGATAATTTCGAACATTTCGCAATCTCTCATACAAAGATTCCTTTCTTTCCTTTTCTGAATAACCATCTTGCATGGTCTGTGGACGGCTAAAGCCGGTCTTTGTCCATTGTAAAGAAATTCAGATAAAAAATCTGTAATTTCATAGCTTTTACAAAACCTGTCAGGAAAATTAATTGCCCTTTTTACCACATTCACACCCATCTAGGACTCTGTTTATGGTTTTTTCTGTGTTTTTCTCGTTTTTTATTCCAAAAAGTGAATGAACCCAATTGAAAAAAGGCAAAACCCATGATCGGATCTTGCCTGAATTGAAAGCTGAAAAACGTTGACTGGTCTTTTTGGCTTTAGAACCAGAAATGACGTTCTTCTTTTTTCTCTTCTTTTTTGTGGAACAGACGGACAATCAGGGCGATTAATGCACATACAGCCGCGGCGGCAGCTGCGATAGCGCAGGCCTTTTTGAGTTTTTCTTCTTTTTCATCCACCGGATAATCCGCTTCAGTCACTTCAAAAGGAAGCCCTTCTTCATTTACCATTTTTCTGGCGAAAATCTGGAAAGCATCATCCATGCTCATACCAAGATCTTCACAGATTTCTTCCATCTGATTTTTTAGTTTGTCATTCATTTCAAAGCTGACATTTGTTACTGCCATATGGATACCTCACTTATGGATAAAATTATAACACGGACCATTCAGGCATGATGAAGAGCTTTCCGTCTGTTTAACTGACGGATTATCTTTCTGTCAGTTCAAAAAAAGTTCCAAATCAGTAACTGCGAGTTAAAACAAAGGTCAAAAGTATGCATCTAGAATAATGTCAGCTGATTTTCGTCATCAAGACCTTCAAGAGCTCCCATGAAGTCGAGCTTTTCAAGCAGCGTTCTGGATAACTGGGTGCGGTTGAGGACATCTTCCTTGCTTAAAAAAGGCTTTTGCTCTCTGGCTGCCACAATGGATTTTGCAACGTTTTCCCCAAGAGAATCCACCGCACAAAACGGAGGAATGATGGCTTTATCATCATCTGGATCCACTCTGAATTCAGTAGCAGCAGACCTGGAAATGGAAAGATTGGAAAAACGATAACCACGCATGACCATCTCATAGGCCAAAACGAGAGTATCATAAATTTCATTTTCCTTATCGGATACTTTAGTCGTTTTATCCTGGCGAGCCTGTTCAATCGCAAACATTCTCTTTTCAATGGCGTCTCTTCCCTGAACCATGGTTGGGATGTCATAGGCGTTGCATCGAATTGAGAAAAACTGGCAATAGTAAATCAAAGGTTTATGCACCTTAAACCAGGCAATGCGTACCGCCATGATGACATAAGCAACAGCATGCGCTTTTGGGAACATGTATTTGATCTTTTTGCAGGAATCGATATACCAGTCCGGCACCTGATTCTCTTTCATCAGCTTTTCCCAGTCATCATTGAGTCCTTTGCCTTTTCGGACACTTTCCATGATCGTGAAGCTGGCTTTGGAAGGAAGGCCATAACGGATCAGGTCAACCATGATGTCATCTCGACATCCAATGACCTGACGAAGGGTACAGATTCCCGCATCAATCAGATCCTTGGCATTGGTCAGCCAGACGTTGGTTCCATGAGACAGACCGGAAATCGAAACCAGCTCGGCAAAGGTAGTCGGCCTGGTCAGTTCGAGAATCCCGCGGACAAAAGGCGTACCAAATTCAGGAATTCCGGCAGCTCCAGTTGACTCCCGATACTGGGTGGAATCCACTTTCAGGGCATCTGTACTCGAGAAGATCGAAATGGTTTCCGGATCATTCATCGGAATGGTTGTCACATCAATTCCACTCATGCGTTCAAGCATCTTCATCGCGGTGGGATCAACGTGGCCTAAAATATCGAACTTCAAAATATTGTCGTGAATCTGATGGAAGTCAAAATGGGTTGTCTTCCATTCGGCATAAGGGTTATTGGCAGGAAACTGAACCGGCGTAAAGTCATGAACATCCATATCGAGCGGAACGACAACGATTCCTCCTGGATGCTGACCGGTTGTTCGCTTTACTCCTTCACAGGCTTTTGCCAGATCATTTCGCTTCGCCTCTGAAAAAGGATTCAATTCAAGTTCTTCTTCATAACCCAAAACGAAACCATAGGCCGTTTTATCCTGAACCGTGCCGACGGTTCCAGCACGAAAGACATGATCATCTCCAAAGATCGTCTTGGTAAAGGCATGAGCATTGGGCTGATATTCACCTGAAAAGTTCAAATCGATATCAGGGACCTTATCTCCTTCAAACCCCAGGAAAGTTTCAAATGGAATATCCTGACCATCTCCACGCATGATTTCACCGCAATCCGGGCAGACCTTATCTGGAAGGTCAAAACCTGAATGAATGTTTTCATCATCAATCCATTCCAGGTGATGGCATTTTTCGCAGATGTAATGTGGCTTGAGGGGGTTAACTTCAGTGATTCCGGACATGGTCGCAACAAATGAAGATCCAACCGATCCCCGCGAGCCAACCAGGTATCCATCCTCATTGCTCTTTTTTACAAGAAGATGAGAAATGTAGTAAACCACATAATAACCCGCTCCAATAATGGCATCGAGCTCACGATCCAGACGCTCCTTGACCGGAGCAGGCAGCGGCTCGCCATACTTATTTCGTGCCGTCTCATAACAGATATCGCGAAGTTTCTGATCACTGCCTTCAATATCCGGTGGATACAGCCGATCCTTTACCGGATAGAGCACATCCATGGCTGCCGCCATTTTCTTTGGGTTATCAATCACAATTTCATAAATCAGTTTATCATCTGCAAGCCAGTCAAAAGCTTTCAGCATTTCATCCGTTGTCAGAAAATGCTGATCGGGGTTTGACATGGACTGCCTGTCAGCCAATGAGAATTTATAGAGCGGATGACGTGAGTTGCCGCCCGCCTTGGCGTTGATATATACATCGCGGGCTCTTTTTTCATGCGGATGAACGTAATGGGCATCGCTCGAGGCAATCACAGGGATATTCAGATCTTTGGCGGCATCGATAATAAAGCGAAGAATTTTCTGCAGATCCGATTTGGAAGCAACCGCATGACGGTCAAGCAGATTCTTATAGCAGGCCAACGGCTGAACTTCGATCATGTCATAAAACTGCATGGCTTTTTTGAGATCCTTTTCACTGCGCGTATGCGCCAGTTCAAAGATTTCTCCATTCTGACACGCTGAAGAAAAAAGCAGATTCCCTCTGTCGTGCGCTTTTTGAAGCTCTTCTTTGGGTATTCGGGGGACACCGGTAACGTTGCTTCCTCCATTTGGGTTATAGGCCAGACATTTGGTATGAGACAAAGTGACCAGTTCAAATAGTTCCTTTAACCCTTCCTTGTTTTTGGCGTAGACATTTATATGATGCGCTCTGTTCTTTCTGAGGGCATCGCGCAGATCCTTGGCCTTGCCTAGTTTAAGAATATCGGCCAGCTGAAGTTCAGGCCCCAAATCATTGAGCATATGAGTAAAGGCCGCGCATAAAACCTCAGCATCATAATCAGCCCTATGAGCTCCTTCGCCATCATAGGCAACCCCATAATGGCGGCACAGATTTCCTAAACGATATCCTTTCAGATTGAGCATCGAATAGGCCATATGCAATGTATCAATCACTGGATTATCAAATTCTGGCTGTCCGAGCTTCCTTGCCGCCGCATTGAGCATGCCAAAGTCAAAGGAAGCATTATGGGCGACTAAGATCGCATCCTTGCAGAATGCACGAATATCTTCAAAGGCTTCTTCAAGCGGTTTCGCATTTTCCACATCCGATTGATGAATGTGAGTTAAGGCAGAAATATGAGCAGGGATTGGTCTTTTTGGATTGATAAAGAACTGTTTACGCTCAAGCACTTCCTTGTTTTTCATTCGAACCGCACCAAATTCAATGATGTCATCGAGCCGGTTGGACAGTCCGGTAGTTTCAAGGTCAAATACAACAAATTCAGTATCTTCGATCGGCAATTCTGCCGGATTATAGACTGGATTATAGTCCATATTGACCATACTCATCTCGCAGCCATAGAGCACTTTAAAAGGCCGATCCGGATTTTTCTTCTTCAGAGCCTCTACTTTATGCTGAGCAAGAGGGAAAGCCTGAACGACATTGTGATCAGTAACCGCGATGGCTTCCATTCCCCAGTCATAAGCCTGTTGAATGTATTCTTCAACCGAACAGACTCCATCCATTTCAGAAAAAGTCGTATGTACATGCCATTCAATCCGCTTTTCCGGATTTTCATCTTTGCGCACAGGTGCAGGAATCTGTTCGATCGAACTGATCATTAATACGTTATCCCTGGCATAGTTGTCATAAACCATGTTTCCTGTGACCCGGACAAACATACCCGTCTTGATGGATTCAAGATCCTCTTTGGAGCAGAATCGATTTTCAAACCGCTTGCAGGCCACCGCATTTTCGTAATCCGACAAATAAATCGTCTGCAGAGATTTACCGGTTCTGAAAGTTCGCATTTCCTGATCAAAAATATGACCCGTTAGCGCAACATTCTCCATTCCGACCTGAAGTTCTCCAATGGAAGCCTGTATGGCTTCTTTTTTGTTATTGCGGTAGCGGGGCCGGTTATCATTTACGGAAGGATTACCCGTTTTTTCTGCCGCTTTTGGCAATGTGATCGAAGCCGTTCCTGCATCCGGCGTTTCTTCAGTCAGTTCCACCAGAATTTCAACATGAATCCCTGCTTTGTCCAGTTCTTCTTTGAGTTCTGGAGCCGCATGCTTGAGTTTTGCAATCCGATCTTCCGAAGTCGATGAAAACTTCAGATCGAGCTCATGGGAAAAGGATGGATGCAGTCCCTGAAAGCAGGCTACTGATTTACGTTTACTAGTGATCCAGGAAATATAACGATCAATTTCATTAATATCATCCATCTTTTCGTTTGCCTGAATACTCAGATCAATGGCTGCATGTAAAGCAATTCTCAAGTCATGAAGGAGCTTTTGATAAATCGGAAATGGCAGTGGATGATCGAAAACAGTCTTCAGATTCAGTGTTTTGCTTTTTGAATGGTAAACCGGCTTTTCTAAAAGAATCGCCTGGTCCGTATGAACTATGATTTCATCACTTAAAAAATCTCTTAAGAGATCATTAAATCCCATGCCCATATCTCCCCTCCTCCTTTCATCGTTTTTGTTTTTGTTTTTTCTTCACTATTGTTTCTTATTCATTTTATGAAATTATTTTTTCATGATTCACAAACCTCTATGTCTGATCCTTTCCAGCAAAAACATTCAAAGCTTTACCAGAATACAGATAAAACTCATGCTTAATTGATGTGAAAATTCAGTTCTTCATAGAGGGTCATGAAAATTTTCGTTCTGAAACAGAATTATATCAATTCGACTTAAATTCACAAAAACCAAAAAACAGCCGGATATGTGCGGCTGTTTTTTTTGAAGTCAGAATTACGTCTTCCTTCACTATTCAGATAAATTGCTATTTTAATCAAAGGTTATTTAGCCAGTTTGGCAAAGGCTTCTTTGGCAGCTTTCTGTTCTGCTCTTTTCTTGGTCGAGCTGCTGCCAACACCCATGCAGATTTCGTCCAGGAAAACACCCATCTTGAATGTTGGAGCATTCGATGGGCCAGTCTCCGAGAGCAGGCGGTATTGGATGGTCTTGCGGTTATCCGTCTGAACAAATTCCTGAAGCTGAGTTTTATAATCGGTGACGTCTTCCGGTTTGTGTGTGGCGCTGATCAGCGGTTTCATATATTCATTCAGGATTTTTTCGACCGCTTCATAGCCCAAGTCCAGATAAACCGCTCCAATACAGGCTTCAAACTGGTCAGCCAGAATGGAAGTACGATGCCTTCCGCCTGATTTTTCTTCTCCAACTCCTAACCGTAAAAATTCATACCAGCCCAGCTGATCATTCAGTCTTGCCAGCGTGCTTTCGCATACTGTCTGCGCACGGATTGTTGTCATCTTTCCTTCCGGAAGTTTTGGATGAATGTTATACAGGGCCTCAGCCGACCAGATCTGCAGGACGGCATCCCCCATGAATTCAAGACGTTCGTTATCCGGAATCGAATGGTGATGTTCATTGGCATACGATGAGTGGGTACAGGCTTCGTAATACAGTTTGACATCTTTAGGCTCCAGACCATAACCGCGAAGCCAGTCAGTAAAAGTTCTCATAAGCTTATCTCTCCATGATAGAAATCTGGCTGAAGATCCTTTAGGACACAATCAGGAACCAGACCTTCGATACTCACATGATATCGGAGCATTTCCCGGACATTGGAACTTGAAATGTGTTCCATTCCGGCTGAAGCAAACAGACAAAGGGTCTCAATTGAAGGATCAATCTGTGAATTCACATAGGCCATATTTGCTTCATATGCACTGTCTTCCGGACGAATTCCACGCAGCAGAACTCTCGCACCAGCCTGTTTGCAGGCATCGACTGAAAGTCCATTTTGAATTTCAACACGAACATTGTTCAGGCCGCAGACGGCTTCTTCTATCCATCTTTTTCTGGTTGCCGCTGACCAGGCTTCACTTTTTGAAGAATTGACCGATACAAAAACGATCACTTCTTCAAAAAGAGGAGCCGCTCGCTTGATCAGGTCAATATGCCCGACGGTTACCGGATCAAATGATCCGCAAAAAGCTGCTCTCGTCATTAATTCTCCTTTTAATCATGATGATCCATATTCTTTATCTTATCAGGTAAAAACACCGGAAGATCATTCATTGAATTCAATGAACAATCTTCCGGCGCAAATAGCCTATTTTCCGTAATCTGCCGGTTCTATATTTCTCCGTTTTGCTTTCGAATATCCGCAATCCGGCTTTGTGCAGCACCAATAGCTAAGCTTGCAGCGACGATACTAGTTCCTCCTGCTGAAATAAATAATAAAGGAACTCCCGTCATTGGAATCAGGGCTCCCACTCCACCGACATTGATAATAAAGTGAATTCCCAGATAGGCTGCTGTTCCAACCAGCAGAACCTTATCGTAAGAATCCTTAGCCATCAGGGCATACCAGAACATGCGGCCAATCAGGATCAGATATAAGACACAGATGAGCCCAAGACCAAGAATTCCTGTCTCTTCGATGGTTACCGCAAGAATATAATCGGAATCCGCCTGGGTAAGATACCCATATTTTCTGGCCGAGTTTCCAATTCCCTTACCAAATAAACCGGCATCTCCAATGGAATACAGCGAGTTGGCTGGCTGATAGCCTTCATTATAGACATCCGCATATGGATCTTTCATATTTCGAATACGGGTCGAAACATGATAGAGGGGTGTAATTTGGCTCGTGACATTTTCCGCTATGTCAGTGACAAAGACGAATACGGTCGCACAGATGACTGCAACAGCACCTATGCCCTTGATCCATTTCTGAACCTTTCTTGTCTTTTCGAACCGGGGGCCTTTTTCAGCTGGAACCAGAGTACAGACCACATAGATCAAAAAGATAATCGTTAATGTTCCTAAATCATGCTGAAGCAGGACAAAAAGTGCACAGCCAATAAAAAACATATTCGGATCATGAAACATAACCCAGAAGCTTTCACTTCGTCTTGGATAATAACAGGTCATGTATACGGCCAGAGCGCTCATCCAGATGATCAGCGGTTTAGCAAATTCAGATGGTTGAATGGAAATAATTCCGGCAATGGTCAGCCAGGCCTTTGATCCATAAACAGTGGTTCCAAAAATAAGAACGCAAATCATCAATCCAAAAAAGACGATGATAAGAAACTTCTGAAAAACTTTAAACAATGAATAATCGAATAATTTGGAAACAGCTACCATACTTAAATAGCCAGCACCCATATAGAGCAGCTGTTTGCCAATACTGATCAGGATCTGACGGGGCTCACCGATGTGAAGACCCAGATCTGTAGATATGACCATAATCGTTCCAAAGATCATCAGTAAAAAAACACTTGCATTGATCCAGGGATCACTTCCGGATTTCATCATCAGTTTTGATAACATCCGTTCCATGAATGGCTTTTTTTCTTTTCTTCTTTTATTTTTCGAAAACAGAGAGCGGCGCTTCTTTTTCCTGGTTTTATGGGCATTTGGCATTGGACCAGGACTTGAATACTCCTGCACAGGCATCTTTCCTTTCCGGATTCTTTCATTATTTCGTTTCGATCATTGGATCGCTTAAACAAAACTGCAAATCTGCCAACAGAAACTGTCAATAGAAACAGAATACTAAGCAGAAAAGTAAAATAATACAAAAACTGATTCTATTCTATTTCTTAAAAGATTTCCATGCACGAATACTAACATAAGCGGTATAAGCTTCTTTGAGGAAGAGATTTCTGAGAATCTGCAAACTCTCTGAACGCTTTGAAAAGTGATTGGGACAAGATAGAATGATGAATATTGGAGGCTTATACTATGGAAATTAACATGGAAACTGTGATTCATGACGATGATCCCAGAATTCGCCAGCATTCCGCTGATGTGAATATCCCATTAAGTAAGGAAGATGCCGAATTGCTCTTTAAAATGCATCAGTATGTTGCTGAAAGTCAGGACGAACAAATCGCTGAAGCAAAGAATCTTCAGCCTGCCGTGGGTATTGCGGCAATTCAGCTCGGTATTCCCAAAAAGATGATCGCCGTTGTGGTTCCAATCGATGAAGATCATATTTTTGAATTTGCTTTAGCGAATCCGAAAATTATTTCGAGAAGCCGCGAACTGGCCGCTTTACAGACAGGTGAAGGCTGTCTTTCGGTTCCTGAAACCAAGGAAGGCTATGTATTCCGTTCAAACCGCATCAAGGTTCGCGGATATGACCTGTTAACGGACCAGGAAGTGACAATTAAGGCTGAGGGCTATCCAGCGATTGTTCTTCAGCATGAAATCGATCATTTGAGTGGAAAACTTTACTACGATCATATTAATCAGAAGAATCCTTATCAGATTCCGGACAATGCAGTGGTGCTTGAATAGTTCCACTGTTTTTTTCTTCCACGAATTAGGCCTCATTGTCATTGTGTTACAATACTCATGACTTTTAATTGCTTTTCTTTCACTTATAATCTGACTGATCTTACCAATCTTATTTGCAAAAAAGAAAAGCTCCCAAAGCTGACATTGATCTTCTTTGGATCCCTTTGCCGTAAACGAATGAAAACCTGCAGGCCGCCTGATCTCTGAAGATCAACTATCGATTCAAAAGAGATTAGTTTGGCAGGCATACGACAGAACTCATTTTGATCATCCAATGGATCAGCACCTGGAATCTTTGGCTTTACTCCCCCAGTTTGCTGGTAAAAGAATTCAATAATCATTTGCGCTGCTGAATCATTTTGGATTCAGAAAGCCGGCTATCTGTTTTCATCGATTTATTACTTCTCATAATCAGAATGCATCTATCCCTTTTGCTTACGGCTGTTACAGAAAGGAAGAACCGATACGGTTCAGGATTTTATTAATGCCTAATCAACAGAATACAAATCCGGCTTCTTCTTTACGAGGACGCCATAATGACAAAGACAAAGATAAAGATAAAGATAAAGATATCCGCAAAAAATCGGATGCCTTGCAAAGCAATTCCAATAACGATATTCATAAAGTTCAGAAAAACGACACTCTGATTTATGCCCTTGGCGGTCTGGGTGAAGTTGGAAAAAACATGTACTGCTTCGAACATGGCAACGAAATTGTCATCGTTGACTGCGGAGTTCTTTTCCCTGGTGATGATCTGCTCGGGGTCGATTACGTCATCCCGGATTACCATCATCTGATTCGAAATAACAAAAAACACAAAAAACTTGTGATCACTCATGGCCATGAAGATCATATTGGCGGTATCCCATTTCTGATCAAGCAGGTTGGAATTGAAGAGATTTATGCACCAAGATTTGCAAAGGCTCTGATCGAAAAGAAACTCAGTGAACACAAGGATGCGCCCAAAGTTCCAATTATAGAAATCAATGAAGACTCTTCTGTCAAAATGAAAAATTTCACGATTGGCTTCTTCAATACCATTCACTCCATCCCAGATTCACTTGGAGTGTTTATTACAACTCCAAATGGAACCGCTGTTCACACCGGAGATTTCAAATTTGACCTGACGCCAGTGGGACAGAATGCCGATTATCAGAAAATGGCTTTTATCGGAACGATGAAGCCAGATCTATTGATGTCGGATTCCACAAATTCGGGAGTGGATGGTTTCTCCATTTCAGAAATGGATGTAGCCAGGGAAATTCTGAAGATCATGAAGAGCACAAAAAACCGAATTATCGTTGCGACCTTTGCTTCCAATGTGTATCGAGTGGCTCAGATTATTGATGCCGCCCGCAAAACAGGCCGCAAAGTAGCCGTTTTTGGACGCTCAATGGAAAACGTTGTTGAAATTGCCCGAAACATGGGCGTTATTCACATTTCCAATGATGAACTGCTGTCTCCTGATCAGTTAAAATACACTCCAGATGATAAAGTCTGCATCCTCTGTACAGGATCTCAGGGAGAACCCTTAGCTGCGTTAAGCCGCATCGTCAATGGAACCCATCGCTATATTCATCTGAAGCCAACAGACACTGTTGTTTTCTCGAGCAATCCAATCCCGGGAAATGATGTTTCCGTTAACCGAATCGTCGACAAGCTGTTTCGTTCAGGAGCTACCGTTCTGAACAAGTCTGTTTTAAATAACCTGCATACAACCGGCCATGCTTCAAAGTCTGAACAGAAACTGATGATTCAGCTTCTGAAACCAAAATTCATGATGCCAATTCATGGTGAACATAAAATGCTGATGCAGCATCGCCAGACAGCAATCGAAACTGGAATTCCTGAAGAAAACATCTTTATCTGTTCGAATGGCGACATTCTTTTGATGAGAGATCATCAGATTATTCCATCTGACTGGCGCTTTCAGGGTGATGACATTTATGTCGATGGAAACGATATTTCCGGACTTTCAACCGCAGTCCTTAAAGACCGCCGCATCCTTGCAGACAATGGTTTAGTGGCCGTAGTCATTGCGATTGATTCCAAGGAAAATAAGATCCTCTGCCGTCCGGTCATTGTCTCACGAGGTTTTGTCTTCCTGAAAGATTCTCAGCCGCTCATTCGTGAGGCTGAATATGTGGTTGGCAATGCGCTGGCAGAAAAAATGAAAGAAAAGACGACTTTTGCCGAAATCAAAAACTGCATTCGCTCTTCACTTGAACCTTTCCTGTATAAGAAGACGCATAGAAACCCCATCGTTATTCCAGTGATTCTGAATTCGAAAGCCGCAATGGAAGAGATGATGAATAAACGCCGTGCAGCAACAGTCAAAAACCCTCGTTCCACTCATCATTCCTTAAAAAATTCAGGGAAACCAGCTTCAAATAACCATACAAATCATAAAAGGGGCTGTTAAATTTCGACTGATTTTTCATCAGCGAGATTTACAGCCCCTTTTTCTATGCTTTTTATCTGATTCAATCCTGTTTTATGATGTGTTTTTCCGCTCAAGTCAATTTTTGAACGCACT
>Ga0209694_1002456_pt1 | contig 15294 bp, 21 predicted proteins | sample GluameincwithD2O_FD_187499 | JGI IMG/M metagenome (GOLD analysis project Ga0209694, IMG submission 187499) | Mouse cecum microbial communities from Vienna, Austria - Glucosamine amended microcosms incubated with D2O (SPAdes) (version 2) | ecosystem: Host-associated > Mammals > Digestive system >... | reverse complement strand
GCTCCAAGCGTTTCAAAAGCATATTTTACCGCCATTGAGACAAGAGCTTTCCCTAAACCGATGCCGCGCTTTGAATCATCGACAATGACAAAGCCCAATCGTTGTTCAGTCGTATCGTCGGCAGGAGCGCGCAATGTGATGTATCCTACAATCTCATCGTCATCTGTCATTGTCAGGGCACGCGAGCGTTGACCGTCAATATACCGCTCGTGATATGAATTCATATCTTCAGAGGTTACCGGATAATGCTCATACCTGTCCGCACACCACTGGCGCATAAGGTATTCACTTTTCAGCCACGATGTGATTATCACAGCATCAGTCATCTGATATGGGCGTAATGTCATACTCATTGTGGGTAGTCACGTTTTATATCTCAGATGGATTCAATAAATTCAGAGGGACACAACACTTGACTTAGTCTTTGGTGAAAGAGTGGATTTCAATCAGATTTCCTTCAGGGTCGGCAATGTAGCAGGTGCGTTGCCCTCAAGGCATAGTTTGCGGGGCAAATACTGATTTTGCACCAAGGCCGGTCACTCTCGCATACTCTTTATCGACATCGCTGAATGTTGGTACGTGAAAAGCCAGTTCGACCGTGCCGTTAATTCCTTTCGGATAAGAATATTCCCGCCCGGTCATTTGTTCAAAGGCTGTGCGTGGGAACATTATCAGCCACATATTGCCAAGCTGCATCCTTACATCAGGATCTTTACCGTTCCAATCAGTTTCAAAGCCCATAATGTCGCGGTAAAATGCCACCATGCTGGCATTGTCGGTAGTAAACAGCCCGATGGTATTGAAATTAAACTTATTTGCCATAGTTATCAGTTTGCATTTTGTCGGTTCATCATTATCTGTTCAAAATTCTTGCGTCCCCAGTTGAGCAGGGCCTCGACGTGTGGCAGAAGCGTTCTGCCGAACTCCGTCACCGAGTATTCCGTACGGGGAGGCACATCAGGGAACAGTTCGCGACGGATTATGCCATCAGTGGTCAGTTGACGAAGCACTTGCGACAGCACCTTTTCAGATACCGACGGGATGTTGCGGTACAGCTCGTTGAAGCGCACCGGTTCGCTCTCGGAAATCTTCACGAGAACCACCAGTGCCCACTTGTTGCCAAGCCATTCGAGCATCGGAGCCGCCTTGCAATATTCGTAGTCAAGTTTTTTAGCCATAACCGGAGTTACAAAAACGACTGATTACGAGCAATACAAACTTTTCGGTAAGGGTCAAACCCTTGGGTAAGTCATTGCTTCCACGCTGATAATCATCTAATTTTGCACCACGAAGTTACAAAAAATAATCGAGATATGATATATCCACAACTACATTTCACAGGGCAGGTATGGCGACCGCCATACGAGGCCGGTTCGCAGCTACTTCAGATCACATCCGGATGCACATGGCACAAGTGCAAATTCTGTAGTCTTTACCACGGCACTCAGTTCCGTATGTCACCGCTGTCGGAGGTAGAGGAAGACCTGAAAGTCATTCGCCAGTGGCAACCACGCGCACGTAGAGTCTATCTCACCGGAGCAAATCCTTTCGCGCTGAGTTACAACAAGCTGATGGATGTGGCATTTCTGCTGAGGAAGTATCTCCCTCACTTGGTGTCGTTCGGAATGTTCGCCCGTGTGACAGACATCGCGCCAAAGTCGGTGGAAGAACTGAAAAACCTTCGGCACATGAAGCTCGACAGCATCAACATAGGTATTGAAACGGCTCACAACGAGACTCTCGATAGAATGAACAAAGGTTATCACGCCTCTGACATTCTTGCGCAGTTGTCGAAACTCGACGAGGCAGGAATCCGTTACAATGTATTCTATCTTAACGGACTCGGAGGCAAGGGAAATGGCGAAGCCAGCGCAATTGCCACTGCCGATGTCTTGAACCAGCTTCATCCGTGCATCATCAACATCGTATCCTTGACCATATTCCCGGAATCACAACTGTATCAGGAGGTCATAAACGGAACTTATGTGGAAGAGCCGGAAATCGAAAGGCTTATGGAGATGCGCACACTTATTGACCGACTGAAGATAAAGGTCAATCTGCTTGGCCATCACGTTTCCAATACGGTGCCGATTACCGGAGCTTTGCCGGACGACAAGGCGGCGATACTCCGGGAGTTTGACAAGGCGATAGCCGAGTTTCCCGAAGAGGAACTCAAAGCCTATCGCAGCAGGATATGGCATCTGTGAAGACACCATATCCATTTCAGGTCTGTCCCGGCAAGGACAGGCCTTTTTCATGCCATAATGTCATTGAAAATTCGTAACTTTGCAGTCTAAATCTCAACATATTCAAAGCAGTACAAAATGACTAAGGCAGAAATAGCGAGTGAAATCGCAAAAACAACCGGCATTGACAAGGCTGCGGTTGTTACCGTTATCGAACAGTTCATGACCGTTGTGAAGGACTGCCTCGCACACGGCGAAAACGTGTATCTCCGTGGCTTCGGCTCATTCGTCGTGAAGCAGAGAGCGGAGAAAACCGCCCGCAACATCAGCAAGAACACCACACTCGTTATCCCGGCTCACAACATTCCGGCATTCAAACCGGCAAACTGTTTCAAAGAGGAAGTTGCCAAGTAAATGAGATTCAACCGAACTGCGAAAAAAGCCATTTCAGCAATACTCCTCCTATTGTTAATGGCTGGATTTTATGGAGCGATCATTGCCATGTGTAATCAGTATCTGCGTGAACATGATATGCTGACAAACAGCTCCAAGTTTATCCTCGGCGTATTTATGTTTACCGGATTCTACTTCATTTACAAACGGTTCTCAAAACGGATTGATACAATCCAAAAACAAAACGATTGATGGACCACGAAGATAATGAATATGGCGAAAACGCCGTTGATGATATGATGGTCAATTACGACTACCATGTCAATACAGGAGCCCTTCCCGACATTTTCGATGAATCATCAGTTGACGACTTCATCGCCAACCTTAACGACTGGGATTGATTATGTGTCCGACAGCAGAATATCCGTTCAGTATAACAGACTTGCATACAACTCCGTTAGGTGTTGAACGTATCAGGAGAAATCTCAACTTGCCGGAATCTCTGGATGTTGTAGATTTTTGCAGGTGTTTCATCCTTGAAGATTTTGCCACATTTGAGCGTAAGGGAAAGAACTGGTCTGTTACCGCAGGTCATGTGAGAATTACAGTGAACGCAAACAGCAATACCATTATAACCGCCCATAAAATATAATGATTAGACTCCGGTGTGTCGTCGAGCATATCACTTACCAGAATGAGAAAAACGGCTGGTCGGTGATGAAAGTCAAGGTCAAGGTATATGACAATCTCGTGACTCTGACCGGTTCGTTGCTTGACGTACCCGTGGGTAGTGTTCTTCTCGTTGACGGTGACTGGCGCGTTGACCCGAAGTATGGACAGCAATTTGTGGCTCAGTCATGGACTGAGGTAATGCCCGCCACTCTTTATGGCATTGAGAAATATCTCGGCAGCGGTTTGGTAAAGGGTATCGGCCCGGCATACGCCAAGGCTATTGTCAGCAGATTCGGACTGGAGACAATCGACGTAATTGAAAACGACATCGAGCGTTTGCTTGAAGTGCCACGTCTCGGCAAGAAACGAATGGAGAAAATCCGTGATAGCTGGGAAAAGCAGAAGGACATCAAGGAGGTTATGGTCTTTCTACAAGGGCATGGCGTAAGCACAGCCTTTGCCGCCAAGATCTACCGCAAGTATGAAAAGGAGTCGATTGCCAAGGTCAAGGAGAATCCGTATCAGCTTGCCGATGACATCTGGGGCATCGGTTTCAAGACAGCCGACAGCATAGCCTCGAAGATGGGCTATGAGAAGAACGACCCTCGTCGTTGCCGCAGCGGAATACTTTACGCTCTCAATGAACTTGCCGAGGAAGGCCACGTCTATGCCGAGCCGGAGCAGCTGGTCGAAGCCGCCACCAAACTGTTGGAGGCTGAGGAAACGCCCGTGCGTCAGGCTCTCGCCTCGATGATGGAGGCCAAGGATGTTATCGCCGACAACGATGTGGTATATCTTCCTCCGTTCTATCATGCCGAGAACGGTTCGGCAAAACGGTTGCAGTCACTACTCGCCGACACATCCCTTTCCAATTCCGATATTGCCGCAGAACCGGAAGCCGAATATGGCGTAAAATCCGGCGGCATAGTCTATGACGAGGTTCAGCAGGCGGCAATTCAGAAGGCACTCGACTCAAAGGTCATGGTGTTGACAGGCGGACCCGGCACAGGCAAGACAACCACCACACAAGGGATAATCGCCGCTTTCAAAGCCCGGCACATGAGCATTCTCCTCGCCGCTCCCACAGGTCGAGCCGCCAAGAGAATGACCGAAGCCACCGGCATGGAGGCCAAGACTATACACCGTCTATTAGAATACAATCCGATGGACGGATACAAACGTAATGACGAGAACCCATTGGAGGGTGACGCTCTGATTGTGGATGAATGTTCGATGATTGACATTTTATTGTTCTACAATCTGATGAAGGCGATTCCCTCGAATATGCGCCTGATACTCGTGGGCGACATCGACCAGTTGCCGAGTGTCGGAGCGGGCAATGTGCTTCGTGACATCATCGACTCACAACAGATTCCGGTGGTACGGCTGACCCGCATCTTCCGTCAGGCACAGTCGAGCCGGATTGTGATGAATGCCCACGCCATAAACGCCGGGCATTTCCCTAACATCAAGAATGGTCTTAACACCGATTTCTTCTTCATAAATCAGGAGGATGCCGATGAAATGGTAAAACTCATCATCGGACTTGTGCGTGACCGTCTGTCCAAGAAATACGGCTATCCGCCGAAAGAGATACAGGTGCTGACACCGATGCAACGAGGCACGGTCGGAGCCGGCAACCTTAACATCGAACTGCAAAACGCCCTCAATCCTATGGGGCCGTCATTGACTCGTGGTGGTTACACCTTCCGTCAGGGCGACAAGGTGATGCAGATTCGCAATAACTATGACAAGAATGTATTCAACGGCGACATCGGCTATATCACTGCTGTCGATACCAACGAACGGACTCTGACCGTTACATTCGACAGTCGCCTTGTAGAATACGGCATAACAGAACTTGACGAGATTGTATTAGCATATGCCGTTACAATCCACAAGAGCCAAGGCTCCGAGTTCCCGGTTGTGGTGATGCCCGTAACGATGAAACACTTCGTCATGCTCCAGCGCAACCTCATCTACACCGGCATAACCCGCGCCAAGAAGATCTGCGTACTCGTGGGCACTACCAAAGCCCTCGCATACGCCATAAAACAAAACACCGTCTCAAAGCGCAACACCAAGCTAAAGGAGCGGCTAAACGAAAATAGCTTATGAGTAGCAAAAAATATATCGCGACACTAATCGTCATTAGCGGCTTCCTAACCGCATTTGCCGACACCGACAATCTCACAGGAGCTTGGAAAGGCCCGAAGGATTTGATGGTCAATCTCTGCATTGACAATGATAAGCAGTTGTATGTGGGATATTGCGGTATTCTCCGCACCTACGGCTGGGTGGATTTCTCAACAAGCCTCACTCCTGATTCACTTATAATAAAGTCTGCCGATATAGGAAGTCCGTTCGAGGGACGCTTCAAAATCGAGTCAGACAATAGACTCGTCGGAAAACTTGAAATGGGCAGTCATGGCGATGATTGGTATTTCAACGGCAATGCCGAGCTTGTTAAAGAAAAGCCTGTAATGCCGGAAAATCTTAACCCAAAACTTGAAGGTATAATACTTCCGTCAGATTATGGTGTGCTGGCTCGTGACCGGAATATAGCATGGGAAGCCCTCTCAACCCTAACCCCAAAATCATACGGCTACGCAGAGAAAAACATGGTGGAAAAACAGCTGAACGCAAAGACATATTCGATTACACCGAAAGATATGATAGGGTTTCGCCGTGTGCGTTCCATACAGATAGATGCCCGTGACGGCATATTCTCTTATCCGTATTTCAATTGCAGGTTCAAGAAAGCCGATGGAAAGGTTTTCTTTGAAAAGACAACCGGTAGCCAGCGTAAATCGGGATATGTCTATCAGAACAGTCCGGAGTCGCTTGTCTTTCTCGGAGGCTGGAGCGTTAACGATGACCCTCAGACCGGATACGGCAGTACAAACTCAGTTGTCGGCAAGGTCTATAAGATCGGCTCACGCAAAGCCATCATGATTTTTCCGACGGAAGAAGACCGGGTTGAAATCTACGAACTCACAAAATAACAGTCATGAAGAAGACCATATATTCAATATTGTCGGCAATCTGTCTGCTTTATTTGATTGGTTGCTCCACGCCAAAGTATTCCATCTTCCGTTATGACAACGGAGATGACTATTTTCGCGAGGGGCTGCATCGCATAGTAGGCAAGGATGGTAAAATCGGTTTTGCCGATGAGAAAGGGAATGTTGTCATATCTCCCCGGTTCGCATTCGTGTTCCCATTTGAAAATGGTCTTGCGAAAGCGACACATGAGGGTCATCAGGTGGCAGAGGGTGAACATTGGCAATGGATTAGCCCGGAGTGGTTTTACATAGACCACAAGGGAGATATTATAAGAAACGACCACCGCTATTCCCAGATTGAGGAGCGGCTGAAAACTTATGTTGCCGCACAGGATACCCGGATTGGTGTTGCCGTGATAATCGACGGAAAAGATACCGTATCGGTCAACGGCAATCGTGATTTCCCGATGTTAAGCGTCTATAAGTTCCCGCAGGCGCTGGCTGTCGCCGATTACTGCATGAAAAAAGGTATAACATTGTCGGACACCATCGGCATTCAGGCAAAGGAGATAAAAGAGGATACTTGGAGTCCAATGCGGAATAAATATGGTGTCAGTGATTTGCGTCTGCCGCTGTCGGAGATTCTTGAATACTCCCTGCAACAGAGCGACAATAACGCTTGCGACGTGTTGTTCCGACTTATCGGAGGGCCGCAGGTTTCCGACAGTCTGATGAAGGCTTCAGGCTATGGAGACATCACCATCGGCTCGACCGAGGATGAAATGCACCGTGACCCGTATCTCTGTTATCAGAACCGGGCGACCCCGATTGCAATGGCTCGTCTTTTCGATAAGTTCTACCGTCTTGAAATGCGCCATGACAGTCCTGTCCACGAGGCTGTTGGAGCGATGATGATGTTGTGCGGCACCGGCGACAACCGTCTTCCAGCTCCGCTTGCGGCCACCGATGCTGTAATCGCCCACAAGACCGGAACAGGCGGACGCAATACTCAAGGACGTATTGTCGGAATCAACGATGCCGGATATGTATTTCTCCCGAACGGACGCGGCTATGCCATAGCCGTCTTCATAGCAGACTCCGCCTATGATATGGCACGGACTGAAAAGATAATAGCGGATATATCCAAAATCGTATACCAATCATTAGAAAATTAACAATCAGCACAATATAAGAATATGAAAAAGAGATTTATCTTGCTGGCAATGCTTCTGCTGTCCGTCATTGCCGGACATGCAGAGGGCGCGGACACCCCAGTGATTGAGGTGACAGGATCGGCGACAATGAATATCATCCCTGACCGCATCACAATAGAGATAGGTATGGAGGAGTATTACAAGCATAAGGCGTCAGGCGACAGCACCATTGTAAAACTCTACGATATAGAGAAGGATGTCCGTAAGACACTACGCGAGGCGGGAGTTCCGGACTCTATGATAGTGGTTTCGGAATTGGGCAACTACCGCAACCGGGATATGTCATCTACATTTCTGATGGCAAAGCGACTTTCGGCGACTGTATCTGACTTCGATCATATAGAACGCATATCCGACCGCCTTGACCGCAAGGGCATTGTATGCTTCAATATCACGAAAATCGACAACTCCGACATGGGGCATTACAACCGTCAGGGACTAAAGGCGGCTCTCGACGCGGCCCGGCAGAAAGCGGAGTTTATCGCCAAGAACGAGGGACTGAAACTGCTTATGCCTTATGAGATAGTCGAGACCGCAAATGAGCCGTCAATGTATTCAGCGTTCAGCAACGTGGCTTATGACGGCGGTTCCGGCATGGAGAACATGCGCCGCATCGTGCGTCGTTACAGCGTGAAAGTGCGCTACCTCTTTCAGTGAAACAGTAACGGCATGAACATCGGGGAACTGCTGTCGCAGAAAATCAATCTTCCGCAAATCAAAAGCGTGGTTTCATGGGCTTCCGGCTCAGGGGAAAATTTAGCCATGCTATGGTGTTTTGCCCGGTCGGACGACAGGCAGACAAGTGTGAACGCGATTTGGGTCATGACCCATCTGCAGGAAACGGACGCTGAATGGCTGTTGTCATTGCGCGACGAGATGATTGATATACTGCTGACCGAGACAGACACGGGCAAGAAACGTATGCTTCTTCAGCTCCTGAGAGAACAGGAATATGATGCGGACGACATACGGACAGACTTCCTCGACTACTGTATGTCGAAAATAAATTCCGAATGTGAGCCTTATGCTGTCAGATGTTTCAACATCTATGCGGCCTATAAGATGAGCCGACATTTTCCCGAACTACTTTCTGAATTGGAGGAACATCTTGACATGATGCGGTATCAGACCCTCTCGCCGGGACTGAAAAGCGCATTCCACCAAACAAAAACGAAAATTGCAAAACTAAAGAAATGATGAAAAAGCGAGTAGAACTCAGCACATATTGCTGGATTATATCGGCACTCTCAAGCACGTTTATATGCGGAGTCTTTTTGTATGCCCTGCAACGACCGGATAATAATCTGACAGTATGGATTTCTGGATCAGCTATCATTATGCTGTTCTTGTCAACTCTTTACTATATGCCGTTATCCATTTCTTTGGATAATGACAGCTTGAACATCAACAGGTCCCTGAAAATCAAATCAATTCCATTGACAGAGATTGCGAATGTCAAGCTGTGCGCTCCTACTATGGGCGCAAAACGAATCTGTGGCAGCGGCGGATGGTTCGGATGGTATGGCTGGTTCTCGGAGAAAGACCTCGGAAAGTATTTCGCCTATTACGGCAAAGCCTCCGACTGCTTCCTCGTCACGCTTAAAAACGGCAAGAAATATATGCTCGGCTGCAAGGATGCACCCGAAATGGTCAACGCAATAAAAGAAAAAATAAATCAATGACAAGAAAAATAATTCTGTCGGTAGCCTCGGCGCTGACAATACTTACCGCCTCATGCGGACGCAATAAGGAAAATAAAGAGACTGCCGACAATCAGCATCAGGAGACTGTAGCGAATGTGGACGTGCGCGGTCAGTGGTATCTGGATAGCATCGTATTCAGTGACTCCGAATATGTGCGTGTGCGTCCTGACGTAAGGCTTTCAAGCATACACCAGTATATCGTATTTGAAGACAGCACATATTTCATCAAAACCAACTGCAACACAATTTCCGGCACATATGCCGTCAAGGGTGATTCAATCATCCTTGACGACGGAATGATGACCGAAATGGCCTGCGACAACATGGCAGTCGAGGACGCTCTCCGCAGGATTCTCCCGAATATCGCTACTGTCTATATCCAGAACGATTCCATCGCCCGGCTTGACAGCAGCAATCCGTCGGAATACATCGTGCTTCGCAAGGCCCCGATAGAGATAAAAAGAAAAAACTGAAAAACTTATGGAAGAAAATAAACTGACACCCTTCAGAGATGCACCCGAGACGGCAGTAATTACATGTTGCCATGTGACAGACGATGGCGCACCCGTGCTTTACGTTTCACATGACGAGGATGATGGCATGTGGCAATTTCTATGTGGTGGAGAGCATTCGGAAGATGAAGTAAGAATTGTCTCTCTGAGGTATATTTATGAACTTGACCATTCGGTCGGTCTGCTGAAAGATATGCCTTGCGGCAGCTATGCGGAAAGGGAATCTCCGTCAGAGGAGTGGATTGTGAACGGTTAAACAGGAAAATATGACAAAGACAGTCTATCGTTCTAAAATCGACTGGTGGGTCTGGCTTGTTACAATAGGCTTTCTCGCTGTTATATGGCTGTCTGCTATTGGCATGTCATGGTGGTATGTCGTTTTTGTATGTGGAAGTATGACGATACTCTATGCGTGGCTGATGTTCGGATGCTGGTATGAAATAGACGGCGAAGACCTCGTGATTTATCAATTTTTCAGACCAACCCGCTTGCCAATATCCAAAATCAAAGACGTTAAGAAAACTTCCGGCTATCTCGCTACAGCCGGAATGTCACGCCTGCGAGTCTCGATAAGTTTCACCGACCGCTCAGTGTTGAAAAGTTATGCACCGATTGAGATTTCACCTAAAGACAGGGACGGTTTCATGTCACAGCTTAAATCTATCAATCCAAATATTGAAATAACATGTTAAGCAATCGAGTAAAACGAAATATTTGGTTGACGTTGACTATCATGTCAGGATTGACCGTGATTGACCGAGTAGTTCGCATTGTGGATGGCTCGGTTGAATGGTGGAACCTTTTATCCTCCATCATCATAACATCACTATGCGCAAGGTTCTACAACTCATAACGATGTCCTGTTTTTGACCGACTTTTTCCGACTTACGTCCGAGTTAGGTTCTCGTAACCCATTGATATTATGTTTTATGCAGCGCTAATCGTTACCCAACCGTTACCATTTTGGATTTTAAAAAAAGTGGTAACGAGTTGGTAACGAATGGCTGTCCGTAGCGGTCTTTTTTCTACCGCCCTGGGGAATATTACCACACCCCCTAAATAAAAAAAGCGCACCGAACACGTTCTTCGGTGTAGGTGTCTTGTGTACCTTGTGAGAGAAACGTGACGGTACGCTATGCAATCGCATAGCATAAGCATCACGCATCGTGCTCTCACGTATAAAATTTACCAGATTTATAGAATACATATCTAAAATGAAAACAACAACCAAACAAATGAAAATAAATGTGCTGTTTTATAGCTATTTATAAGTGTGCATTTCTTTTCAGTTGCTTTCATTGTTTTCGGTTGTTTGGCTCTTATTCGGTACATTTTTGTTTCTTATTTGTTCCTTGTTTTGGATTATTATTTCTACCTTTGCAACAGAAATAACGAAAAAAAGGAATTGCTTATGCCACGAGTAAAGAAACCGACGAAGGTCAAAGAACCAATCCGTCTTCGGATGAAACCGCTGAGTGACGGAAGTAAGAGTCTGTATCTGGATATATACCGCGACGGAAAGCGAACATACGAGTACCTCAAAATGTATATCATCCCGGAAACTGATAATAATGCCCGGAAACGAAATCAGGTTACGATGGACGCAGCCAATGCCATCAAGTCGAAACGCATCATTGAATTGACGAATGGGGAAGCTGGCATCGAGAACAGGGAAAAGGTGTTCTTGCTCGATTGGATGAATACGTATAAAGAGAATCAGGCAAAACGTGGGAAGAAAGACGGAAACCAAATCTCAGTTACTATTCGCATCTTGAAAGATTATGCAGGAGAGCGGATGACAATGGATCGGATAGACAAGGCATTCTGTCAGGATTACCTCGATTATCTGATGACGGAATATCGTCCCAAAGGGAAGCGTGTATCGAACTTTACACTCCACACCTACTACCGCATCCTGAACGGAGCTTTGAATGCAGCCGTTCGTGCGGAGATTATCAAGGTCAATCCGTTTACCAAAATCAATAATTCGGATAAGATTCGCCTGCCGGAGAGTAAACGGTCATATATGACTATCGAGGAAGTGCGGGCATTGATTACCACTCCGATGAATAATGAGGCTGTAAAGTCCGCTTATTTGTTCTCCTGCTTCTGCGGATTGCGTGTGAGCGATATTGTCGGATTGAAGTGGAAAGACGTCTTCGTCGATAGAGGACAATATCGGTTGGCAGTGTCCATGCAGAAGACCAAAGAACCGATTTATCTACCGCTTTCTCCCGAAGCCTTGAAGTGGATGCCGGAACGAGGAGAAAAGACAGCAGACGACCATGTGTTCGATTTACCAAGCCCGTCAATGATGAACCTGCTTATCAAACCTTGGGCAAAAGCTGCGGGAATCGACAAGCGATTTACATTTCACACCGCCCGGCACACTTTTGCCACGATGATGCTGACCCTTGGAGCAGACCTCTATACAACCTCGAAATTGCTCGGCCATGCCGATGTGAAGATGACGCAGGTATACGCCAAAATCATCAATCAGAAGAAGGATGATGCGGTCAATCTGGTAAACGGATTGTTTGATTGACCCATGCAAATCGAAGTATAAAGTAGGATTGTTTTTACATCTACATATAATCGGATTGCAAATAGAATTAGGTTTACTTTAATCCGGGTGCCTATAAGGGAAAAACCAAAGTAAACTTGTCGTTGGAGGCATTTATTGCAAGAAATGCTAAACAGGGAAATTTAGCCCAACTGATAAATATCCACCAACGGCTTGAAATACGAGGTTGGAATAATATGTTATATAATTATTCTCAAAGTGCTTGGTTGACTAATTTATTTAGACTAACTTTGCATATACTAAATTTCATTTGATGATGGAACAACTTACTAAGCGTGAAGAAGAGGTGATGAACAAGTTTTGGGAGAAGGGCGAAGCTACCGTTAAGGAGATTATAGCCACTTATCCCGAACCTCGTCCAAGCCGGACAGCCATATCTACATTTGTGAAGTTTCTTGTCGAGAAAGGCTTTTTAGGGCATAAGCCGGCAGGGAACAACGGTTTCATATACTACCCACTCATAGAACGGGATGAGTATTGTGGCAACAACCTGAAGAATGTCGTACAGAGATATTTTAATAACTCTATTCGTGGTGTGATAAGCACTCTTGTAAGAGATAGGAAAATGTCGGATGATGAAGTTCGGGAGTTGATAAATCAGGTAATTGAAGGAAATCGCCAACAATAAGATTGAAAAGGTATGGGTAATAATTTATTAGAGCAATGCCATAAGATTAAGGAAGAAATTTCCAATGAAACCACATTTCATTTGGGAATTGAAAACTTATTGTCTTTGCGTACCCAGTTATTCGATATCTTAGTGCAGTTCAAAGTGGAATTATGCCGTGCTGATTTCAATGCTATCCCATTCATTGAAGAGGACGGTTTTCACAGCAAGACAATTGCCTATTCCATCTGGCATATATTCCGTATCGAGGATATTGTTATCCATACTTTAATCAACAAGGACGATCAGATATTCTTTTCAGGGGATTATAAAAGATCAATTGGCTCTCCAATTATCACGACTGGTAACGAGCTTGAAAAACAGGAAATATCAGATTTCTCTAAAACATTGAATTTAGATGCGCTATATGAATATGCTGAATCTGTAAAAGACAATACCAACCTATTGTTGAAAAAGCTTTCTTTTTGCGATTTGGAACGCAGAATGACTGATGAAGATAGGGAAAACCTCAAATCACTTCATGTTGTGAGCGACTCTGAAAATGCCCGGTGGTTGATAGATTACTGGTGTGGTGAAAATATCCGAGGTCTTATAATGATGCCGTTCTCCGAACATTGGTTGGCTCATATTTATGCGAGTTGGAAAATTAAATGCGCATTAAAAGGAATATCAAACAACTAAATATATGAATATGGAACAAAAATTTTGTCAAAGTTGCGGTATGCCATTAACTGACAACGATAAGGGAATAAATGCCGATGGCAGCCGCAATGATGATTACTGCAACTATTGTTACATGAATGGCCGGTTCACGCAGGACTTTACAATGGAGCAGATGATTGAGCATTGCGCCCGGTTCACTGATGATATAAACAAAATGCGGATTCATTTATCATCACACAAATCAAGATATTACGTCTCCGCTTGGAGATATACGAACTGAGCATTTCTATAAATTAACGAAAGAAAATTACAATGCCATACATATCCATTGAAAGCGGTAGATTGACCGCAGAGCAAAAGAAAGAGTTGATTGAACGGCTCACAGCAACAGCTTCCGAAATAACACATATTCCTGCTCAGTTCTTCACTGTCACAATCAAGGAGTTGTCTGATGAGAATTTCGGCATTGGCGGCAAATCAATCAATGAAATCAAGCAGAACTATAAAGGTTAGGATTATGAATATTCAAAAAGAACTGGAACACTTCTCTACGGGTAAAACTGATTTACGTTTTAATAACGTGGAGGTTATCCCCGAAGCGATACGTGCAATTATGATAAATGAGGTTGTCCCGTCACATTCGGAAGATGACTTCTATGGGAAGCAAGACGCTGCGTATATGTCAACGACAATACAGTTGTTCCGAAAAGCAGGGATAGAGGTAGATTCTGTGCAGGATATTCTCAACAAGGGGATTTATATTACCAATGCTGTTAAAATACCCAAAACCGAATATGCCGTTTCAAAGGAAAGTATAGAGGAGAGTCTGCCATATCTGGAAAGAGAGCTTGCATTGTTTCCCAACGTCAAGGTTATAATGCTGATGGGGGATGTGGCAAAGAAAGCCTTTAACTTGATTAGCAAGAAGGCGACCAAGAAGAACGCTGTTCCAAGCATTTCCACATACAAATTACGCAATACCGAGATTTCATATAACAGTATTCGCATCCTCCCCTCCTATATAATGACGGGGCAAAACATACTCATAGAGAAAACTAAGTTTGAAATGGCTTCTGAAGATATTTCCTTAATGTACCAGTTGATAATGAAGTAGTAAAAATGTTTTAATAAATTGATATATGGAACAAAAAATTTGTCAGAGTTGCGGGATGCCTCTTAATCCTGCTAACCCCGGAACTAATGCTGACTGCAACATAAGTGAGGATTATTGTGGCTATTGTTACAAGGATGGAGTATTTCTCCAAGACTTCAATATGAGCCAGATGATTGAATTTTGTGTGCAGTTTACTGACCAGATAAACAAAGAAACAGGTTGGGATCTCACTCCGGAACAGGCAAAGGCACAAATGCGTAAGATTTTCCCAACGCTTAAACGCTGGAAAGAAAAAGACAAAAGAAGCCTTGTAGAAAAAGCTGTCAACTTACTTGCGCAATGCAATGAGGTCACACTTGCCACTATAAATGAGGATGGTTTTCCACGCCCTGTACCAATTAAGAAAATTAAAACCAACGGGTGTAACGAGATTTGGATGGCAACTGATGCCGCATCCGTGAAAATAAATGACCTCAAGACTAATTCCAAAGCAGGAGTAAGCTATTATTTTTATGGTGATAGTGTCGCTCTGCGTGGCATAGCGGAAATTGTCAGCGATGATAAAATCCGAAAAGAGATGTGGCAGGAGTGGCTGATAAATCATTTCCCCGGAGGTGCTA
>Ga0209694_1002455_pt1 | contig 15301 bp, 14 predicted proteins | sample GluameincwithD2O_FD_187499 | JGI IMG/M metagenome (GOLD analysis project Ga0209694, IMG submission 187499) | Mouse cecum microbial communities from Vienna, Austria - Glucosamine amended microcosms incubated with D2O (SPAdes) (version 2) | ecosystem: Host-associated > Mammals > Digestive system >... | reverse complement strand
TGAATTTCACAATCAGAAGAAGACTTCACTTGTGAGAAACAAGTCGTCTCTCACAAGGCTCATTAAGAATATCACTCTAAATCTCACCGGTCAACCCTTTTTGTGAATTATTTTTAAATTTTCACAAGAAAGGATTACTCCTTTTTATATATAAGGAGTTCTCTTTAATAAGCCGCGAACCTTTTCTAAGATAACGCCAAACAAAATTAAGAGCAACTGCTTTGCAGAAATTTTTAAAATCTGCTGATCCATTGATATGTTAAGCCGATCTTGCACAAGAATTTCAGATTTATTCTTACGTAACTAACAAATAAAGCGAACTCCTCTGCTCTCAGAGTCATTCGCTTTTGTTTGCTGTATTTTAAGAACCAATTTTCGAGACTTAAAACTTCGAATTGAACATTTGTTTTTTTGAAACGTCGTTTTAAAACATCACTTCTGGATCATTTTGTATATCCTGCAGCATTCGAGCTGTGATATGTAATGGCAACCCTATGACATTACTGAAGCTGCCGTCAACTCTTTTTGCAAAATCAACTTCCTGAATTCCATAACCACCTGCTTTATCTAACGGAGATCCGGTAGCGGCGTACTGTTCAATCTCCTCGATAGACAGTTTTCTGAAATGGACATCACTGGTGACGACTTTAGTCTGTTTATAGTCCTTATAAATGATCGCAATTCCAGTTTTTACCTGGTGCATGTGATCAGACAGGCTTTTCAGCATTTCAATGGCAGCATCCGTGTCTTCAGGTTTTCCCAAAATCTTTCCATCAATTAAAACAATGGTATCAGCGGCCAGAACAACATCTTTAGGGTGTCTTCCTGCAACTTCTTCAGCTTTATCTAAAGCGACCTGCTCAAGCGCTTCGTCAAGAGGAAGATTCTTGTCAAATATCTCGTTTGATGCGGAAGGATCCACAATAAATTCATATCCCAACGAAGATAAAAGCTGTTTTCGTCGAGGCGATCGACTGGCAAGTATCAGTTTCATAAGTTTTCAAACCCAATTGGGGCCTTTCGTTTTAAATATATAACAGACAGGACAAACAAAACTATTAACGTAGGAACGAAGATTGTAAATAACCGTGCGATCAGCGATGAGAACATATTTTCAGGACAGATTACAATCATAAAATCTGTCATTGGATCAAGTATCCATAGTTCATTCGTAAAAAACATATGATGAAATCTGATCCAGAAACTGGTGAAATCAAAGATCATCCAACTTCCTAACAATATAAGGATTACCGCAAATCCTACTGTTCCCATCACTACACCCCAACAGATCCATGAAAAAGCTGTTCTGGGTGTCTTCCAAAAAAAATAGATATAGATCATTAAGGTCAAAGCAAAAAAGATCCATCCCCATCTTTTCGCATTTTGCCATAGAGCTTTAACATCCTCCATGTGCGAGATTTCTTTTTCATTGAATGTCGGCTGTTCCTTACCTTTCCAAAAGATTGTTCCGTCTAAATCATCCCGTTTATTTTCGACATAATCAAGCATCAGAAAGATCGAGTCATCAAGATCCTGACGACTGATTCCTTCCTGATTGGCCAGATCCAGATGATCGTATAACTCCATATAAAAGGAACGATCAAAAACCGAAAGACGAATTGAACCTATTAATACTGCAAGAATCAGCATAAAACCCGAAAGAACTGCCAGAATCTTTTTAACAAGAATATTGGGCATTATTCGACCGTAACCAATTCTACTTTTTCAACAGTATCTAATGAGCGAAGCAATCCGATCAGAAGCTGAAAAGATATATCTAAATCTGTGATATCCAGTGTCAGTACAACATTGACAATATGATTAATTGGAATGGTCTGGTTAATTGCAAGAATATTACAGTTCTTCTGAGCAATGACAGAGAGAATTTTGGACAAAGCCCCTTTTTCATCCTGAACCACCATGGTCAGAATCGCTTTTCGTCTTGAATTTTCTTCATGAAAGGAGAAAACTGCATCTCTGTATTTATAGAACGTTCCTCTGGAAATTCCAACTTTTTTAACAGCTTCCGAAATCTTTCTGACCTGTCCTGTCTGAAGTAGAGTCTGCGCTTCCATTACCTTTTCCAGGACATCCGGAAGTATGGCCGATGATACAACATAAAATTTAGACATATTCAACCAGAGCTCCTTTTCTGGCAGGTTTCAGAATTCGATAACCAAAATTCGGAAATTTGTTTTTTAGTTCTTCTTTAACCTTTTCGAGCTGCTCTACACTTTTGGAAAGGTAAAGCATGGTGCTTCCGGACCCTGAAATCCAGAACGGTATTTCATACTGGTCAGCCAGTGATTTCAGTTCTCCATATTCTTTAATCAGTTTTTGACGATAAGGTTCATGGAACACATCTTCACAGCAGGTATACAGGAGTTTTTCATTTCCAGCAGTAATTGCTTCTCTGAAAACCAGAGCACGGCCAATCTGTGCCGCTGCTTCTTGAAGCAGTACTTTTTCGGGAAGAGCCTTTCTGGCTTCTGGAGTTGAAACTTCGTAATCTGGAATCACCGCCAAAGCGATAAACCCATCAATATCCATCAACGAATGAATAAATTCGTCTTTTGCTTCTTCCGGTTTTGCATTCTGGGATCGATCCGTATTATTTTCAGACTTGAATTGGTTCGGCTTTTTCTTGGAGTCAGGAATTTTGAAGCATGCCGTCATGCCTCCCATCAGTGCAGGAGCGGCATTATCGGGATGCCCTTCAAGAACAATTGCCAGTTTCAGCATCTCCTCTTTGGATAGTTTTAAATCAAACCAGGCATTTGCAGCTTCAATTCCTCCAACTACACAGGCTGAAGAAGAACCGAGTCCTCTGGCCAGAGGGATATCGGTTTCCGTATGCATATGAAAGACGGGCATTTTCTTTCCAAAGGTTTGTGCAGTCAGTCGAAAAGCCTGAACAACCAGATTGTTTTCATTGGCAAATTCAGGATCACATCCAGTCACCTTAAACTCTTCCGATTCTTCAAATGTAAATACCGATCGCCATTCAAGCGCCATTCCAAGACTGTCAAAGCCTATGGAACAATTGGCACTTGTTGCCGGAACAAGTACTCTAATCATAGAGCTCTCCACAGGCCTTTCTAATTGCTTCATCCATCTGATCAGCATTCAGAACAGTCTCATGAAGAATTGGCAGTTCTTCGAGTTCTGCCAATTTTTCAGGCAGAATATCAGAATTGATTTCATCCAGTTTATGAAGAGCTTCCCATTCGTCAAGATCTTCGATATTGAGAGCTTTTAAAACATCGCGGCTGAATTTATAAGGAGAAGCAGTCGATACGGCAACAACTGGTCCTTCATCTTTATGTTGATAAGCCGCCTGATAACCGATTGCCGTATGAGGATCGAGCACAACTCCGGTACGGTCGTAAACTTTTTTGATCACCTGTAAAGTCTGTTCATCACTTAAAAAATCTGCATCAAATTTTTCCTGCATCTTTTTTCGATATTCTTCTCCAATATCGTATTTACCTTCCTGTTTCAGCTGTTCCATCCAGGCTGCTACCTGTTTGGAATCCTGATCTGCCAGGAAATATAAGAAGCGTTCGAGATTAGATGAAATAAGAATATCCATACTTGGAGAAATGGTTTGAATAAATGGACGATTCTTATCGTAAACTCCAGTTTTGATAAAATCTGTCAGTACATTATTTGAATTGCTGGCAACATAAAATTTCCTGACCGGCAAACCAAGCAGATTTGCGTAATATCCAGCAAGAACGTCACCAAAGTTTCCAGTTGGGACTGAAAATGAAACTTCTTCACCGAGTTTGATTACCTTGTTATTAACGAGCTGGCGATAGGCATCAAAATAATAGACTACCTGTGGAATGAGGCGGCCGATATTAATTGAGTTTGCCGAAGAAAGACGAACATGATTCTGCTTGGCAAATTCATTGAGTTCTTCATCCATGAAGAGTTCCTTGACCCGGCTCTGACAATCATCAAAATTCCCATTTACGGCAAAGACAGCCACGTTATTTCCCTTTTGAGTAGCCATCTGACGGTATTGAATATCAGAGACTTTTCCATGAGGATAGAAAACACAGATCGCAGTCTGATCAACATCCTGGAATCCGGATAAAGCAGCTTTACCCGTATCTCCGCTAGTTGCAGTCAAAATCATGACCTTTTCGTCAGATTGTTTTAAAGCAGATCTCATCAGGTATGGCAAAATGGTCAGAGCCATATCTTTAAATGCAGAAGTAGGTCCATGGAAAAGTTCGAGTACATGGACTCCATCCACATCATGAACAGGAGTCAGTAATGGATCATCAAATTTCTCACTGTAAGCTCCTTCTACACATTCCTTAATTTCATCTTCAGTAAAGTCCGGCAGAAGCTTTCCGAGAACGATTCTGGCAATCCCCATATAGTCTTCCTGCATCACCTGATCTAGATCTACTGGACTCTTTGCCATATCTGGCCAGACATAAAGACCTCCATCTGGAGCAAGTCCCTTGAGAATTGCCTGACGGGAATCCGCCTTAAGTTCTGGATTTCTAGTGGACTGATAATTCAATGACATAATCTTTGTTTCCTTTCAAAGTATTGACAGTTCGGTTTAGATGGACGATTCATTTCTGAATCGTGTGAGCTGTTAAGAATTCTTTTTAAGCTTCGAGCTCTAGTCATTTCCTAAGCTTTAAACTCTTACTATTTCAGTCGAATCAAAAACTGACGAATCAACTTCTCAGTTCATAACAGCAATACATTTCTTGCACTCTGTTCAGACTGCTAAGTATGGCTATCTTATACTGTCTAAATTTTGAATACAAGTGTTTTTGATTCGCATTACATTTGAAACCGCTTTCCCAGAATGTTCATAATTTGTATCCAAAAAAGGATGAACTATTCACCAACAAGATATAAACTTGAAAATATTTCAAAGCTTCTGACATAATGTCTAAAAATTTTGGGACAAACTGGTCAGCATCTGGTATTGAAAAGCTTTTCAGAAAATTCATTCTGTTTCATAGCTTTACACCACCATTGCTTTGTCTTATATTTAAGTACAAGTGTTTTTCAAGCAAAGACATCAAGCGTTTTCGAGTTCGTTTAGCTGTATTTCCGCGTGCCAATGGCTCGTCAATACAGAAATTAATGAATTGAAGTCTTTTATTTCGGATTGAATCACAGAAAGTAACGATCAATCCAGAACAAAACACTGATGAGATCTGAATAAACTCAATTAAAAACTTATATATTGGAGGAACTATTTTATGAAAGCTGCTCTGCTGGGTTATGGAACAATTGGTAAAGGAGTAGAAATTCTTGCCAAACAGGTTCCTGGACTTGAAATTAAAAACGTATTTGTTCTGCCTGAATTTGAAAACCTGCCTTATTTCACAAATAACGGACACCAGGTCGTGACTGATCCTGAAATAGACATCGTCTTTGAATGTCTTTCAGGAACCGAACCAGCCAATACGCTGATCACCGAAGCACTTAAAGCTGGTAAACATGTGATTACCTCAAACAAAGCTGTTGTTTCCCCAAATCTTTCCCGCTATGTCAAGCTTGCCAAGGAAAACGGGGGTTCAATTCAGGTTGAGGCCGCTGTTGCTGGAGGCATTCCTTTTCTGGACGCATTGCTCAAATTCTCATTACTGGAAGATCTCAACGGCTATGAAGGGATCTTTAACGGAACGTCCAATTATATTCTTGACAAGATGCAAAAAGAAGGAACAGATTATGCTGCAGCATTGGCTGAAGCTCAGAAAAAAGGCTATGCCGAATATGATCCTGCAAATGATGTTGAAGGCTGGGATGTTTTCTACAAAGCTAATATTTCTAACGCGCTTGCTTATAAGAGCTATGATCCAGAAATCCGAAATCCGCTGGGGATTTCAAAATTAAATACCAGCGATATCAAAAAGGCTAAATCAGAAGATCGGATCATTCGCCATATCGCTAAGTCCGTTCAGAAAGATGGAAAATTCGATACAATCGTCGCTCCTGTTTTTCTGAATAAAGAAGATTACCTGGCCAACATTCCATCCAATTATAATGCGCAGCTGATTTATGCCCCATCCTTTGATAAAATCGGCTACTTTGGTCAGGGAGCTGGCCGTTTTGCTACAGCTCAGGCAATGCTCGCCAATGCAATCGACACTCTGAACGATACCGAACGCGAAATCGTATTGGATAAAAATCTGGAATATGATCCTACCCTGATCAGGGAAGACTGGATCGTTCGTTCAAAGGCGGATCTTTCCGATATGGAAAATATTGTCAATGTTGAAACCCTCGATGAGAATGAAAAATACTACTTCTTCAAAGACCGCAATTCGGAGCTGATCGAGCAGGTTCAGGCTAAAGATCCTGAAGCCATGATCGCTCTTTGGAGATAATTATCACAAAATATAAATTTTGGTTCATTCTTTTTTCAATCAAACATCAAAAAGAATCAGCCGTAATCTATTAAATAGGAAGGAATCCCTGCTTAATTTATGTCTTTAAAAATCACTAAGTTTGGCGGCAGTTCAGTCGCCCAGGCTTCTCAGTTTAAAAAAGTCCGCGATATCATTCAGGCCGATCCAGATCGTCGATATGTCGTCGTATCGGCTCCGGGAAAACGTTTTTCAAATGACTCGAAAATTACCGATCTGCTTTATCTGCTTGATGCTCACCGTACCTATCATGTCGATGGATCAAATGTCTTTCGGTTAATTAAGGAACGTTTTCTAGAAATCAAAGAAGAACTCGACCTTAAGCAGCCCATTGAAAAAGAACTGGATCAGCTGTACACAAACCTCTCAAGTTACTCTCAAAACGAGCTGGTCAGCCGCGGTGAATATTTTTGCGCCAAATTGATGGCTGAATATCTGGGTTTTCCTTTTGTGGATGCTGCTGATGTTATTCGTCTGAACCTGGATAAATCAATCGACTGGGAAGCAACCCGTGCCCGTCTGCAGGCGAAAATGAACGAATATGAGCACTTTGTCTTCCCTGGTTTTTACGGCACCTCCGCAAATAACAAGATTCAGGTATTCTCCCGCGGAGGTGGAGATATTACGGGATCAATTCTTGCCAATGCAATGGGTGCTGACGTTTATGAAAACTGGACTGATGTTTCCGGTTTTCTGATGGCCGATCCACGAATTGTCCCAAATCCGAAAGAAATCACTCATATTACATATTCGGAACTCCGTGAACTTTCTTATATGGGCGCTTCCGTTTTACATGAAGAAGCTATTTTTCCAGTAAAGGAAACCAACACGCCGATTCATATTCTGAATACCAATCGCCCGGATGATGCTGGAACGATCATTCAGGAAACATCGAATGTACCCAGAAAATATCCGATAACAGGAATCGCCGGAAAGCCAGGTTTCCTGTCGATCTACGTTTATAAAAAACACATGTCCAATGAAATTGGATATATGAGAAAAGTTCTGTCCATTCTTGAACGCTACAATGTTTCGATTGAACATATCCCAAGCGGTATTGATTCCTTCTCGATTGTTGTAAGCAGCGCAGAAGTCGGCGATTGCCTCTATGAAATTTTGCATCGAATCAAAAAAGAAGTTGCTCCGGACGAACTGAAGATTACCGATCACATCGCTTTGATCTCAACCGTCGGTAAGGCTATGTCTCATGTTCCTGGCATGGCAGGAAGATTGTTTGATGCATTAGGCCGTGAACGAATTTCGATCAATATGATCGCTCAGGATTCAAACGAAATTAACATCACTATTGGAGTGGATGAAAAAGATCTTGAAAAGACAATCCGAATCATTTATGACGAATTCGTAACAGACTAATCCTTATTAACCTGGCTGATCAAATTTTCAGCCTGACTGTCCTGGAACTAATCAAAAAGCGAGCAGATAATCAGTAAACCAATCTGCAAACTTTATTATCACTGATTAATAGAAAAATCTTTAAGATGAGCAGTGAAATTAACTTAAATCAGAAAATTAAGAAACTGTAGAAACAAAGGAATTTGAACAACTGTCTATTGAAAGGAAGTTTTTTGAAGTGAAGCCAACCATCGCTATTGCCGGTGCTACCGGCGCAGTCGGTCAACAGATGTTAGACTGTCTGCAAGAATATAATATTGACGCCAATATACGTTTACTAGCTTCAGCCAGAAGCAAAGGAAAGGTCATTAATGACCTGGTCGTTGAAGAACTGACTCCAGAATCTTTTAAGGGAGTCGATTACGTACTGGGTGCCTGTGAAAATGATGTAACGAAAAAATGGATGCCCTGGGCTCAGGAAGCCGGGTGTGTTGTCATCGATAACTCGTCTGCCTATCGTTTAGATGACAATGTTCCTTTAGTTGTTCCTGAAATCAATCCAGAAGACATTTTCAAACACCAGGGGATCATTGCCAATCCGAACTGCTCTACAATTATTGCATTGATGGCATTGCATGATATCGATAATCTTTATCACATTAATCGGATCATCTGCACTACTTTTCAGGCGGTCTCCGGAGCAGGAGTAAAAGGAATCTCTGATCTTGAACGTGAGATTCAGGATATTCATGCCGCTCCAGAAGCTTTCCAGTATCAGATTGCATACAATGTCATCCCTCAAATTGGTGGTTTTGATGAAAATGGAATCACCAGTGAAGAATGGAAAATGCAAAATGAAGGCCGCAAGATTCTGCATTCCCCTGACCTGAAGGTCAGCTGCACCTGTGTTCGAGTTCCTGTCTGGAGAAGTCATTCCGAATCGATTATGGCTGAATGTGATCAGGAAGTGGATCTGAATGAAATCCGTCAGGCTCTTTCCAATTCTGAAGGAGTTCAGCTCAAAGATGATCCAGATCAGCTGATCTATCCAATGCCTATTCTGACCACCAATCAGGATGATGTTTTTGTTGGCCGTTTACGTAAAGACCCCACCGATGAATCTGGTAAAACGGTCAGTCTGTTCTGTGCAGGAGACCAGATCCGAAAAGGAGCTGCCAGCAACGCTGTCCAGATTTTAAAAAAGCTGATTGAAAAGGAAAATCAGGCCTGAAGCATTCTATTTCCAATACGAAAAATCCTGTCTCTGATCGAAGACAGGATTTTTTCTTTTTATTCACTGTGTGTTGTCCGATTTGACCATTTAATAACTGGATTTAGATTAGGAAATCATCATCATAAGGGACTTCTTCGATAATTTCTTCCTTTTCAGCAACAAGTACCGGTTCTTCCTCTTCCTGTTCATCACCAAAAATATATTCGTCGCCAATCAGCAAAGCATTCAGATGATAAGCCACTCCATCCTGAGCGCCTGAATATTTGGTTTTTCCTCTGGCCACTTCAACCAATGGTTCGACCGCGTTTTTCATGGCGATCCCTTCTGTTCTTCGAATCAGTTCGATGTCGTTATAATCATCGCCAAACGTCATTACTTCAGCTGGTTCAAGTTCAAAGTCTTCAAGAGCATATTTTAAGCCTTCGTATTTGGAAACTTGTGGTTTTACTACTTCAATTACCATCTTACCCATCGGCATAGCCTTAAAATGCTTCAGATTCCATTTCAAAAAGATTTTCTTATTTGTCGAAGGTGAAGCGATAATCAGAATTCTGGAAAATTCATCTCCAGTCAGTGCATCAAAAGCATCTACGACTGGCTTTAAATGATGCATTAGACAATATAGCTCAATCCAGAACGTCATTTTGTTGCAATAAAAGCAATCGCGATGTCTGACTCCCCATCCCGCTGTTTCTCTTTTGAATTCTTCACTGAATAAATGCAAGTCTTTTTCAGTCAGATAGTTTTCCTGAATATGCCTTCTGGTTCGCAGGTTAATATAGTCACAGCCATTGCTGCCGACAATAAAAGATACAGCATGTCCTAACCGCCAGAAATCCAGAAGCTTGCTTGATTCATTTGCCTTTCGTCCAGTGGCCAGACCGACAATGACCCCTTCTTCATTCATCTGTCTCAGTATTGCTGCATTGTTTCGAGAAATATCCCCAAATTGGTTGACGAGCGTATTATCAAGGTCAGCGACAATCGCTCGGATTCGTTTTGCCTGTTTCATGCCTACTATTCTAACAGGCTCACCATTAGTGAACAAACGAAGCTTAATTCCAGCTTCTTACAAAACCGCAATGAAAAAGATGGTCAAGTAATTTCAAAGAAAATGCAAATCGCAATCCTTATAGATGTGATTGCCCAGAAAAATTAAAACGGATTAGTCATCCGACTAATCCGTTGAATTTACAAAATGGTGAGGCCGATGCGACTTGAACGCACACGAGCTAAGCTCACTACCCCCTCAAAGTAGCGTGTCTGCCGATTCCACCACGGCCTCAGTACCTCATTGCCTAATCTATTATACTTATAGAATTCGAAAGTACAACCCAAAATAACAAAAAAAGAGAATTTTTTATTAATTATCCATCTGCCCTTTATTTGGGAGAATAAACTATGAAGTTTCCATCATTCGATGAGTAAACAAAGACATTACCTATTGAATAAATGCTCCTTTTCTGTTTTAAATTCTGGCACTGTTAATGTATTGAATAGCATTTATTTCGAAGAGCACATCAGAGCGCCAGCTAGTATGATAATCGCGGCAGCTATTTCTAAAAAAGTTGGAATGCTTCCAAGCAAGAGCAAAGAAAAGACAATTGCCCATCCCGAATAAGTAATATTTAACGGCATGGCTTTAGAGGCGCCAATCAGATGAATTGCCTTATAGTAACATAAGTAACTTGCAGTACCTGCTATTGCGGCAAGAGCGATCACTTTCAAATCGGGGCTCATTATAATCTGCGATGTGAGAGGCCATCCATCAAGAAGTGGAACTAAAATCAGACCGAATGTAATTGAAGAAGTAATCTGACGGATGGTCAATGCCTGATCACTGCTGACCATTTGGCTTTCAGTTGACTTCTGGGCAACCAATCCTTCTAAAGCCCAGCCTAAGGCACAAACCAGACCAAAAACCAATCCAATAAGCAAGTTCGAATTATCACTCTGAGCGCTGCCAGCTGATAAGGCAATTACTCCGCTTAGAGAAAGTATAAGTCCCAAAATCTGCCTCTTTGAGAACCGCTCATGAAAGAGCAGAAATGAAAGAAGAAGACCAAATGCAGGATACAAACAGGAAAAGACAGCACTTAATCCTGGACCAGCATAGCGAATACAGAAAACGTATCCACTCATCCCCACCGGACCACCTAAAAGGCCGGCAAAAATCAGCCAACGCCCTTCTTTCATGGTTAATAGATGAAGGAGTTGCCCGAGCTTCTTTTTTGCGATCTGAAGCAGGATTAAAATCAGGGCGGAAATTGAGTCATGAATAAACGTCGCAACAACTGGTGCCATCCAGATCATTTCATAGGGAGCTAGAGCCATAGATAAAATTACTGAATCAACGGCCCATAACATACCTCCCGCAAGCCCGAATAAAATTCCTCTTGAATCCTGTTGTAAATCCGATTTGCTGTCTGAAGATCTAAAATCCCTTTTTCCTGTACTTGAATCGTAATCTCTGTTCTTATCAGTTTTGTTCATTTTCATTTTCTTTGATCTCTTTTTTATTCATATTTATCTTTTATGATACCAGCGAATTCTCGTCATTGAGAAGATTGAGAATTGCTGGCTTCCAGACTGAAATCAGACGTTCGAGGCTGTAGGCTGCATTCGCCGGACTGGTAGATGGTAATACAATCGGTTTAATTTCGACTTCTGGATATTGGTATTTCATAAAAAATTTTTCAGCGGCCTTTCCATTACAGATGATGTAATGAATATTTGATTGCCTGAGAACAATTTCAAGATCATTAACCTTCACTTCTCGAATGCTCGAATCGCTGCTTCCCTGAATCTGACAGCTCTCAATCACATCCCAGATGGCCAGCTGATGACCCAGAATAAAGTCAGTTTTCTCTTCAATCGTTTCTGGAATACTTACTTCAAATATTCCAGCCAGTACCTTCCAGAAGCGATTACGTGGATGACCATAATAGAAGTTATTCTCTCTGGATTTCACTGACGGCAGACTGCCAAGAATTAATATCTTTGAATTCTGATTCCAGACCGGGGCAAAGGGATGAGTGATTCTTTCTGCTTCCAAAATCAGCACCTCCAAATCCAAATAGTTCCAAGTTTAGCCACCTATACAAAAAGATCTCCGCTTCTTTGTAAACCGAAATAAAGAAGGATATCACTCCTGACCTGATCAACTCAGAACCACTTTCCATAACCATAGTTTAGCTTCTAAACTATTAATCCTCGCAAACAAAAATTATCGAAAGCTTAAAATTCAGAAAACCTTGAATTGAAAGATCCATCCCCTATCAGAGTTTAAAAAAAGACTATTTATTTCCATGAAACAAACAGTCTTTTCAGATAAATTGTATAAGAATTTAACAAGCAATGATTTATATCTGTCCAGTTTGAGAAATTACCTGATTCTGTCTGAATGCATCATCTTGAAGAATCCTGGTTGCTGGATGTTTGATGATTAATGCGATCACAAGCATTAAAGCTGCACTTCCTAGTGAAATCGGAAAAACCATTACAATCGTTTCAAAGGTAGGTTTTAACGGGAAAATGAACAGAATCCAGAAAATCCTAAGGATACAAACCCCAAAAGTTGTCAGTACAGCGGGAAGCAATGAAATTCCAAATCCACGAAGATATCCAGAAATAACCTCATATTGAACTGAAAACAAGTGAGAGAATACCAGAATGCAAAGCCGGTAATAGCCATATTCGATCACTTCCGGATTTGAATTAAACAAAGCGATCATGTCCTTTCCAAAGCAGACGATTAATGAAGCTGCAATCAAAACCGCTCCAAATCCTTCCATACAGCAAATTTTCAGAATCTTCTTACATTTTTTAATCTGATGAGCTCCATACGCCTGTCCGATAAAAGTTGTACATGTCTGACCAAAAGCAGATACGAAGTTGAATGTTGTTAACTCCAGATTGATCGACGCACTGCTTGCCGCCATAACAATCGTTCCCAATGAATTAAAACCAGACTGAATGACCACGTTGGCGATCGAAAATACAGAAGTCTGAATTCCGGAAGGCACACCTATTTTCAGGATCCGTTTAGCCAGTTCAGGATCAATACGAAACTTCCATAATCCATACTCATCAGTTTGGTTTTCTTAAAGAGCAAATAGATCAGAAGAACAGAACTGATTGCATTAGAGGTAATCGTTGCAATGGCTACTCCAGCTACGTTGAGATGTAAAACCGCAACCAGAAACAGGTTTAAGGCTACATTGACGATCCCGGCAAAACTCAGAGTTAAGAGTGGAAGTCTGGTATTTCCTATGCCTCTGAAGATCGCAGCACAGAAGTTATAAAGCAAAATGACAGGCATTCCAATCAGGTAGATTCTCATGTATTCCATGGCCATCCCAAAAACCTCATCCGGAACGCTCATCCATCTCATTAATGCAGGTGTAATCAGCTGTCCAACGATAGCAATGAAAAATCCGCCAATCAGGGCAATGATGACAGAAGTCTTCGCTGCTCGAGAAGATCCTTTTTCATTTCGGTTGCCAGTCATATTTGCAATAACGACATTCGAGCCAAGTGAAATACCGATAAACAGATTTACCAGCAGGTTAATCAGCGGAGCACAGGCGCCAACTGCTGCCATACACTGAGCGCCCAATTCCCCTGTAAACTGTCCGACAACAGCAATATCCGCGGCATTGAATAATTGCTGAAGTATTCCGGTAAAGGCCAGCGGTAAGGCGAATAGTAGAATGTTTTTACTGAGTGAACCATCCAGAATATTTTTTACAAAAGTTGATTTTTGCATGTCTTTTTTCATCCTTCTTTCTTTTTCTCTTCTCTTCTAAACAAGTTCAGTATAAGTCCTAGCAGCTCCGATAAAAATTATCTAAAAAGGATACAGTTGTTTCATAAACTGTTTGTGATTTTTGACAATCTCTCTTAAAGCAGGTCTATTTTGTTATTCAACACATCTCTAACTGATGTACAACTATTTTGTAGTCTTAGATAGTTAATTTCTAAAAAGGAGCAAAAATATCTGCCTTTTCACAGAAAAAAACAGATCTTCTACATAAAAAATAAATATGATTTTGACTTAAAGCAAAACTATCAATACATCTTTATCGTTTTGCAGCGGCAGCTAGTTGACTGAAAGGATAGCAGCTCCAAGAATAACCAGAACCGCTCCAACCACTCGATTTAACGTTATTGCCGAAGCTTTGTTTGCAAACCTAGAAGCAATCCACGCCCAGATTAGTGTCGACAGAACGCAGATAACTAACGGCAAAGTTTCTGGCATTCCACCAATTGCAAAATGGTTGAGAGCTCCGGTCAACGCAGTAAAAGTCATAATGAATACGCTAGTATCTACTGTCGTTTTCAGTTCATAACCAAGCACAGACGTTAAGACAAGAAGAATCATCATGCTTCCTCCTGCTCCAATAAACCCGCATATAAAGCCAATCAGCATCCGTTAGATGATCGATTACATTATTCGCTTTTTTTGATCAACTGCTTTCATAGCCGCTTTTGTGGTCTTGACTGGTTTCACTAAAAATTTGATCCCGAGAATCCGCGTCATAAAAGTCGAAAAACTGCCCATAGTCTGGTTTGGAACAATATGAGCTGTCCATGATCCCAACATGGTAAACAATAAGTCAAAAGCCATCATGATCAGACCGTTCTTAATATCGATATTTTTATTTTTAGCATAGCTTGCCGCAGAGATTGCACTGGCCAGGACATCGCGGGCCAACACAATTCCTACCGCGTGGTAAGCAAGCATTCCTAAAAATGTAATCAGCATCGGACTGATTGCTGCTGCCGCAGACATTCCTGCAAATCCTGTTCCCAGACCTGCACTAATACCTACGATAAAACAGACAACAATGTCAATTTCTACTGATATAATTTCTTTCCCCTCTTCTTTCTATCCTAGTTTTTCTTGAATGGGAGTTGCTGCTATTTGTAAAATCATTGATCGCTGTTCATATCGAACTGGACTTTGAATAATGTCTTATCGTTTAAACTCAATTTACATCAATATAAGCGCTTACATCTGTTGATACTTACAGGCAAACTCCTCAGTTTGATTTAGAATAATTCTTAAAAGAACATTTTTTAGTGTAAGAAAGAACAATTTATCAGTAAAGAAATCTCAAAATAATTATTTATCCAGAATGTCTGATCACTTAAGGCAATGTTCGTTTCTGAAAAAAGGGGCTGTTAAATTTCGACTGATTTTTCATCAGCGAGATTTACAGCCCCTTTTTCTATGCTTTTTATCTGATTCAATCCTGTTTTATGATGTGTTTTTCCGCTCAAGTCAATTTTTGAACGCACT
>Ga0209694_1002448_pt1 | contig 15364 bp, 8 predicted proteins | sample GluameincwithD2O_FD_187499 | JGI IMG/M metagenome (GOLD analysis project Ga0209694, IMG submission 187499) | Mouse cecum microbial communities from Vienna, Austria - Glucosamine amended microcosms incubated with D2O (SPAdes) (version 2) | ecosystem: Host-associated > Mammals > Digestive system >... | reverse complement strand
CATCGACGGCATCAACACTTCCGACATCCTCTCGGTCGAGGTGCTCAAGGATGCCGCATCGGCCGCCATGTACGGTTCGCGTTCGGCCAACGGCGTCTTCATCATCACCACCAAGGGCGGTTCGGTCTCCGCGCCGCGCGTCGAGGTCAAGTACTACCATTCGTGGGGCAAGCTCTCCCACAAGCTCGCGCAGGCCACCCGCGCCGACCGCCGCAACTACGACCTCAAGCGCCGGGCGTTCTTCCTTGAGAACAAAATCGGTACGCCCGACGAGAGCTTCATGATTATCCAGGATTCGCTCAACGCGTCGTTCAACATCGACAACGACTACCAGGACATCCTGTTCCAATGGGGCCAGAAAGACCAGGTCGACCTCAGCGTCTCGGGCGGTTCCGACAAAATCAAGTACTACGGCTCCACGGGCTATTACAACGAGCGCGGTATCGTGCCCAACACCGGGTTCCAGCGCCTCACGGCCCGTCTCAACGCCGATTACAACGCCAACAGCTGGCTCACGCTCCACAGCCGCGTCTCGCTGGGCTATTCGCAGAAGAACGGCATCAACGAGGGCCAGCTCATGACGGCCATGCTTTCGCGCCGTCCCTATTTCAATCTCTATTATCCCGACGGGTCGCTCGCGGGCGTCTTCCAGGGGCAGAAAAGTCCGCTCGCACAGGTCGAGTACACCACCGACCGCACCGAGTACTACAAGGTCAATTTCTACCAAGGTTTCGAGGTCAGGCTGGCCAAGGGGCTCACTTTCTCCACCAACATCAACGCCAATCTCTACCTCGACAAGCGCCGCCGCGTCTATCCCAGTATGATTACCGACGAGTGGCAGAAAAGCAATACGGGCTATTCCAACGACAATCTCAACTGGAACTGGCTCAACGAGAACGTCCTCACCTACAAAAATTCGTGGGGCGGCCATAACTTCACCGCCATGGTCGGTTTCAGCGAGCAGCAGTGGCGTTACGACCGCAACGTCTTGTCGGGCATCAATTCGTCGTCCGACTTCCTCACGACGATGAACGCCTTTTCGGCCAACCTCATCCTCTCCGAAACCGGGGCCTGGCAGCAGAACCACGCCATGGCGTCGCTCTTCGCACGCGTCAATTACGATTACAAGTCGCGTTATCTGGTGCAGGCCACCGTCCGCCGCGACGGGTCGTCGCGCTTCTCCAAGAAGAACCGCTGGGGCAACTTCCCCTCCGTGTCGGCCGCCTGGCGTCTCTCCGACGAGCCGTTCATGAAGTTCTCGCGCCGCGTGCTCGACGACGCCAAGATACGCGTCAGCTGGGGTGTCACCGGCAACGAGCAGATAGGCAATTACGATTATCTCTATTCCTACACCACGGGCGACATCTACGACGGCATCGGCGGCGTCTATCCCGCCCGGCTCGCCGTCGACAACCTGCGCTGGGAGGAGACCCGCCAGACCGACGTCGGTCTCGACCTGAGCTTCTTCGGCCAGCGGCTCACCCTCACCGCCGATTATTACGACAAGTATACCGACGGCCTGCTGGCCAACCTCGAACTGCCCAAGGAATCGGGTTTCGGGTCCATGCGCACCAACATCGGCGAGGTCCGCAACCGCGGTTTCGAGCTCTCGGTCGCAGGCGACCTGGTCCGCACGCGCGATTTCCGTTGGAACGCGTCGTTCAACATTTCGCGCAACTGGAACAGCATCGAGCGTCTTTCGACGGGCGAACCTTACCTTGAGGGCGACCTGTGGTGGATGCAGGAGGGCGGTTCGGTCGGCGATTTCTACGGTTACCGTCAGCTCGGCATCTTCCGTTACGACCAGTCCAACGCCTTCACGCCCGATACGTGGCAGCAGCTCACGCCCGTCTTCGAGGGGGGCGAGTTCCGCGGCTATACGCTCAACGGCCAGGCCTATACGGGCGACGTCGTGCAGAAGAAGCTGCCCAACGGCAAGCCTTTCCGCGGCGGCGACATCAATTGGGACGAGGCTCCCGGTTCGCGCGACGGGGTCATCGACGAGAACGACCGCATGGTCCTCGGCAACGCCCTGCCCACCTATACGGGCGGTCTCTCCACGACTTTCACCTATAAGAACGTTTCGCTCTTCGTGTCGTTCTATTATTCGTTCGGCGCCAAGATTTACAACGACGCTGAGCACCAGCGCAACATGTTCAAGTATTCGTCGACCACTCCCTCGCCCCATGTCATCAACAACATCTGGGTGCACCAGGGCGACGAGGCGCTTTACCCGCGGCCTTACAACGACGAGTTCAACAATGCGCGCTACGCCAATTCGTTCTACCTCGAAAAGGGCGATTTCATCCGCCTGCAGAACATCCGGCTCAGCTACGACCTGCCCGAGCGGTGGCTCAAGCCCGTGCGCATCAAGTCGCTGCAGGTCTACTTCTTCGCCAACAACCCCCTCACCTGGACCGCTTACAGCGGCTACGACCCCGAATTTTCGTCGGCCAATCCGCTGCGCATCGGCAAGGATACGTACCGTTATCCCCACAAGCGTGAGTTCGGTGCGGGCCTGAACGTCAAATTTTAACCGATTACCGCCATGAAAAAACATATCGTCATCCTCGCCGCCGTTCTGTCGGCTTCGCTCGCCGGGTGCGGTTCGTTCCTCGACGAGCAGCCCGTCAGCGAGGTTCCCGCAGGCAACATGTGGAAGACTTCGCGCGACGCCAAGGCCGGGGTCAACCAGATCTACGGGTTCTTTCGCACCGCCATGCGCGAGAATTACTTCTATTGGGGCGAGTTCCGTTCCGACAACCTCGCGCCCGGCGCTTCGTCGGCCGCCGACCAGCAGCGCGTCATCGACAACCAGCTCACCACCGACCACCGCTGCACCCGTTGGACCGACCTCTACAAGGTCATCAACCAGGCCAACCTCTGCATCAAGTACATCCCCGGCATCGACACGCCGTCGGTCGCCGAGCGCGACGACCTGCTCGGGCAGGCTTACGCCATGCGTGCCCTGGCTTATTTCTATGCCGTGCGCGTGTGGGGCGACGTGCCTTTGTTCGTCGAGCCCAACGAGGCATACAGCGACGCTATCTACCGCGAGCGCACCGACCGCGATTACATCCTCCGCGAAATCATTCTTGAGGACGCCAAGAAAGCCGAGGGGCTTCTCGACCGTACCAAGAACAAGGAGCGCAAGCGTATTTCGGTCTACGGTGCCTGGGCCATCATGGCCGATGCCTACATGTGGCTGGGCGAATACAGCCTTGCCGACCAGACCATCCAGAAGATGAAGAACGACGCCTCGTTCATGGCTTTCGAGCCCAGCATCGACACCTGGAAGAAGATGTTCACCGAGGAACTCAACGGCAAGGCCAGCGACAACACCCCCGAGAACGACGATTATTCGACCAAGGAGTTCATCTTCGTTATCCACTTCAACATGGACGAGGTCGGGACCAACGGTTTCAGCTACATGTACCAGTGGTTCACCGGGTCGGGCAACCGCGCCGGGGTCGTTTCGGAGACCCTGCGCAATAAGTTCGAGCAGGACCGCGACCTGCGCTTCCCCCTCGTCGCCAAGGAGTACCAGGCCGGGTGGGAAATGCGCAAGTACATCGCGGGCGACATCTCGTCCACGCTCAACAAGACTTGCCAGGTCGCTTATCCTGTCTACCGCTATTCCGACATGCTCCTTTTGCAGGCCGAGGCGCTGGCCCGTCTGAGCAAGTGGGAGGAGGCGCTCGATCTGGTGAAGCTCATCCGCACGCGTGCCGGGCTCGATACGCCCCAGGCCGATTCGTTCGCCACCGAGGACGAGCTGGTCGACTTCATCCTCGACGAGCGCCAGCGCGAGCTTCTTGGCGAGGGGCGGCGTTGGTTCGACCTCGTGCGCACCGGACGCTGGAAGACGGTCATGGGGCCCATCAACGGGTGCAGCACCGAGGGCAACGAGCTCTTCCCCGTCCATTATTCGCACCTCGACCAGAACAAGGCGCTCAAGCAGAACGCCTACTATGCCCAAACCCAGGAATAATCTTCAAATTCGCAAAGTTATGTTCAGCCATATCATCCGTTCTCTGTCGTTGTTCGCGGTCCTCGTGGCCGTCGGCTGCGGTGACATGAAGTTGCAGACCGACGCCGATTTCGACGCTTCGGTGCTCGACCCCCATATCGACATGACGGCGTGGGAGTACTTCGAGACGCGTTCCGACATCTTCTCGAAGTTCATGACCGCCATCGAGCTCGCCGACATGAAGGAGTACTACACTCAGACCGCGCATCCTTATACGTTCCTCGCCCTCACCAATACGGCCGTCGACGGTTTCGTCTCCGGCGCCGGGTTCTCGTCGGTCGAGGAGGTGCCCGCCGAGAGTTTGCAGAACCTGATCCGTTACCACATCGTCGACGGTGTTTACAGCAGTTACGGCGATTTGCCCGTCGAGCCCATCTTCGTGCTCACGCTCCTGCGGGGAGAGGAGGGGCTGATGACCATGCTCACGCGCAAGAATCCGTGGATGGCCGACGCCGGTAAAATCGTCGTCAACAACACGGGCAGCAACGGCTCCTCGCCCATGCGCCTGGCCGTCAGCTCCAACATCATGCCCTTGAACGGCGTCGTGCACGTCTTCGAGAGCCATTGTTATTACAAGAAGTAGCAGCTTCAAAACCGAATCCTTATGAACAAGCATTCAATCATATCCCTGTTGGCTTGGTGTTTTGCCGCCGTGTCGTTGGCGGCCTGCTCCGACGGCGAGGGCATCGACCCGTCGTCCGCCGAGCCCGTCGTGGCTTATCCCTACGAGACGCTCGTCGCCGACCTCAACAAGGCCGACAATCTGCCCGTCGTCGCCATCGTCAAGTCCGAGGCCGGGCTGCGGAGCGTCGCGCTCGCCATCCTCACCGACGGGGGCGAGACGATTCCCGTCAGCACCGTCACCGAGTTCTTCGACCGCCACAGCTTCAGCCTTTCGGAGAAGATCAATTACAAGTCCGATTACGTTTCGGCCGTCGTTTCGGCCGAGGATTTGCTCGGTCGGCGCACCGAGGCTGCACTGCCTATCCGGATTATCGACATCGTCGAACCTCCCGTCATCGTCTTCTCGCCCGAAAGCTGGGAGTACGACGAAACCGTCGGCGGCGACTTGCCCAATACCCGATTCGTCGTCACCAGCGAGGTGGCGCTCAAGAGCATCGAGATGTTCCGCGTCTCCACCGAGGGGCAGACCCAGTACGGCGGTACCGTCACGGGCGGCGATACCGACCCGTGGGTGCGTTACGAGTTCGACGCGCTGATTGCCTACGGCGAGAACGACCGCGGTTTCCGCGTCCGGGCCGTCGACAGCTACGACCAGGTGCGCATCGTCTCGCTCCCCGTCAAGTATAAGACCGTGCCCCCGCCGACCGTTACGCCGGCCGCCGAAACCATCGTCGCCGAGCGCGACGAAAGCAAGGCCGTTGTGCTCGACATCGAGTCCATGGCCGGTGTGGTCAAGGTCGAGCTGTTCCTGCGCAAGGGCAAGACGGTCGGTTCCGACCCCGTCCTTTCCAAGACTTACGCCGATAAGCCCAATACGCTCGCTTTCGCTGAATCGCTTGCTTTCTCCGACGATGTTTCCGGTGTCCGGGCCGTCGTCACCGACAACGTCGGCCGTTCGACGTCCGTCGACATCAAGGCCATAGTCGGCATGGAGTTCGTCGAGGACGCGGTAATCGGGGGCATAGGCTTTACCGATGGAAATGCCTCTCAGCCGGGTGTCTATTCGCTCTTTTCGCTCAAGTACATGAAGACCCTCCCCATGACCGAGGTGCTCGACAATGCTACTTCCACAAGTGCCGACGTGGACATTTGCTACTACAACATGAGTAACAAGACTTTCCGCATCTACTCTCCCGACGGCGAAAAGAAAAGCGAGTATAAGGCGGCGGACGGGCGTACGCTGAGCAATCTTCCGGCAGCCGTTCTGACCCGCTACCAGCTTCGCAACGACATCGACTTCGACAGCGCCACGGCAGCAACGATTACCGAGCAGATTGTTGCAGGGCAGTTGACTTTATCCCGAATCGACGCGAACGTCGGCGACGTCATCGCTTTCAAGACGGGCGGCAAGTCTTCGGCCGGGGGTAACAGGGTCGGCATTCTCAAGGTGATGGACATCGTTTCGTATACGACCGAAACGGGCGCTCCGAAAGACACCCAGAAGTCGACCGTGATTGTTTCCGTCAAGTTCCCCAAGGAGTAGCCGTCGTTGTTTTCCGGGATTCTCCGGGTCCGTAAGGGCCCGGGGATTCCCCTTTTTCCGATTTCTTTCGTATGAAACTTTTCCGTCTGTTTTTGCTGCCCGCGCTTTGCGGCGTCCTGTCCCTCTCGGCCCAGAACGGCAAGAAGGTCTATGCCGATTTCCACGGCGTGCGTTATTCGCGCGCCCACGACGGCAAACTGGGCCGTTGGGAGATGCACGCCGATACCCGGAAGTCGGCCACGGGGCGTGAGCGGCTTTGTTACAACGCCGATTTCGTCGATTCGCTCGGGCGCCACGACATCGCCGCCGTCGCTTATCCCGCCGTCGGCATGCAGTCCGACCTCGACCCCCACGCCATCGAGTACAGGATTCTCTCGGCCAAGACCGCCGGTATCGACGGCTTCTTCATCGAGTGGGGGTTCATGGGCCACGAGAACGACCTCTTGCTTCGGGCCATGCAGCCCGTCGCGGCCCGCTACGGTTTCGAGATAGGCGTCAATTGGTGCGACGGGTGGCTCTATTACGATTGGATTACGCGCCTGCACCCCCATATCGTCACCCGCGAACAGAAGACCGACCATTACGTCCGGTGTTATCAGTACCTCGTCGACAGCGTCCTTTCCGGTCCTACCGCTCCCCGCGTCGGCGGGCGGCCCGTCTTCTACCTCTTCGGGCCCGGCGCTTCGCCCGCCGAGTACGCGCGCGTCGTCGCGCAGGTCCGCTTCCCCGAGGGGTCTCCGCTGCCTGCCGTCCTGCGGCGCTGGGCCGAGTGGGGCAGGCTCGACGGCGACCGTTACGAGCCCGTCCGGTGGAGCGACGACATCGAGGCCTGGCGCAGGCTCGGGACCGTGCCGACCCCTTGGCTGCCCGCCCGTGTCCGCACCCGCGATGCCGCCCACGCCGAGTGGGACCATTGGGCCGCGCCCGATGATTGCATCGAGTTCATGAAGCCTTTCCGCGATTCCGTCTGGCTGAGCCCCCACCCCGCCTATACCGTCAAGTCCGGGTTCGTCGCTCCCGGGATGGACAACCGTGGCTGCGCAGGGTGGGGCGGACAGCATTTCTATTGCATCCCCCGCGACGGGGGCCGTACCTACGAGCGGCTATGGCAGTTCTGCATGGAGTCGCGCGACAGCCTCGACATGATTTTCATCGCTTCGTGGAGCGATTATACCGAGGGTCACGAAATCGAGCCCACCCGCGAGAACGGCGACCGCGAGCTGCGCACTACGCTGCGTTACGCTTCGGCGTTCAAGGAGTTCGCCGCCGATTCTTCCGGTCTGGAGTTGCCCGCGCAGCTCTTCGGCGCCCGGAAGCGCAGTGCTTTTCTCGCCGCCGCAGGCCGTAAGGCGCCCGGAGCCGACGCCTTGCTCGACAAGGCCGCCCTTTGTATCGCCAACGCCCGCTATGCCGACGCCCGGCAGTTGCTCGACGAAGCCGGCGAGCTTCTCGCCGCTGTTGAGCAGAAGTTCCGGCGGCGGGCGCTCGACATAGCGGCTTCGGACCTGCGTTTCAGCAGCGAGCCCTTGCACGGGGCTTGGAGCGCCGACCCCGAGTTGAAGGTCTACTTCCCCGCGTGGGCGCTCGGTCCCCTGATGACCTCCCGGGCCCATTCCGGGTACCTCGAATTCGAGTACTTCGACGGCGTGCCGACCGACCGCTTCGCTTTCGTCTATTCGCGTACCGACCGAAGCCCCAGGGAGCTGTTCTCCACCGTCGCCAAGTTCCGCACCGACGGTTCGGGCCGTTGGCGGCGCGTGCGGGTCGAGCTCCCGCCCGAAAATATCCGTTACGACGCGTCGCCCAACTTCACTTTCATGTTCAAGGGGCCCGTCCAGGTGCGCGACGTTTCGTTCCACTATACTTTGTTCCGATGATTCGCCGGGCATCCCTCCTCGCCGCGCTCTTTTTCGCCTGCGTGGGCTGCGGCCCCTCCCGCAACGGCAATACGTTCCGTTTCGACGACCGGGGCATGACCTGCTGCGTCGAGTTCCGTTCCGAGCGCGCCGTGCGCATCCTCGTGCGGCCCGATACGGCGCGGCTCGTCACCCGCAGGCTTGTCACCGTTCCTGCTGACGCTCCCGTCGCCGTGCGGTGCCTCTCCGACAAGGATGGGTATCTGTTCCGTACTTCGCGCCTGGAGGTCCGTTACGACCGGGCGTCGGGGCGTTTCTCGTTCTTCGACCCTGCTTCGGAGCGGCCCTTGCTCGAAGAAGACGCGCGCACGCTGGTTGCCGACACCGTCGGCGGCGAGGCCTGTCTGGCCATAGAGCAGTCGTTCCGCACTTCGCCCGACGAATCGCTCTACGGGCTGGGGCAGTACCAGACGGGCCGCGTCGACCATAAGCGCGATACGGTGCTCCTGCTCCAGGCCAACAAGGAGATCGCCAATCCTTTCCTCGTTTCGTCGCGCGGTTACGGCATCTTGTGGGACAATTATTCTTCGTCCGAGTTCCGCGACTGCGGCGAACGGTTCGCGTTCGTCTCCGAGGTCGCCGATGCCGTCGATTATTGGTTCGTCCGCGGCGACAGCCCCGCCGATTGCGTGCGGGGGTACCGCGAGCTCACTGGGGCCGCATCGCTGCCGCCCAAGTGGGTCTTCGGGTTCTGGCAGTCGCGCGAACGTTACAAGTCGTTCGACGAGCTCGAAAGCGTCGCGCAGGAGTTCCGCAGGCGGCGTATTCCGCTCGACGTCATCGTGCAGGACTGGGAGTACTGGGGCGACAGGCCGCACTGGAATTCGCTCCGGTGGGATTCCCTGCGTTTTCCCGACCCTGCCGCCCGCATCGCCCGGCTGCACGACGGCTGCGGCGTCCGGCTCATGCTCTCCGTCTGGCCCGGTTTCGGGCCCCGGACGGAAGTTTACCGCGAGCTGGAGCAGGCCGGGGCGTTGTTCGACGAGCGCACTTGGGCCGGGTACAAGGTTTTCGACGCTTTCGACCCTGCCGCGCGCGACATCTTTTGGCGCCATTTCAGCTGCGGGCTCCTCGCTGCGGGGGTCGACGGCTGGTGGATGGACGCTACCGAGCCCTCGTTCCGCGAGGGATTCACCCAGCGGCGGCAGGAGGAGCGCTCCAAGTCGGCCGGGCAGACCGCCTGGGGGCCTTTCCACCGTTATCTCAACGTGTATTCGCTCGTGTGGATGTCCGACCTCTGCGGGCGGCTGAGGGACGCACAGCCCGACCGCAGGCCTTTCCTCTTCACCCGTTCGGCGTTCGCCGGGCAGCAGCGCTTCGGCACGGCCGTCTGGTCGGGCGACGTCGTCGCTTCGTGGGACAATTTCCGGCGGCAGCTCGCCGCGGGCGTCGGTTTGTCCGCTTCGGGGTTTCCGTGGTGGACGGTCGATGCGGGCGGGTTCTTCGTCCGTTCCAACGGCGGAGCCTATCCGCGCGGGCTCGCCGACCCCGATTACCTCGACCTCTACGCCCGTTGGTTCCAGTTCGCGGCTTTTCTGCCCATCTTCCGCGCCCACGGCACCGACGTTCCGCGCGAGCCGTGGCAGTTCGGCGGCGGGCAGAGCGTGTTCTACCGCAACCAGCTCAAGTATATCGGCCTGCGTTACCGCCTGACGCCTTTCGTCTATTCCGTCGCCCGGCGCGTCGCCGCCGAGGACGCATCCATGTTCGAGGCCCTCGGCATGGCTTTTCCCGCCGACCGCGCCGTCGCTTCGGCCGACGACGCCTTTCTGTTCGGCGGGGCGCTGCTCGTGCGGCCCGTCTTCCGGCCCATGCCCGCCGGGGCTTCGCACCAGCAGGTTGCCACCTTGCTGCCGCAGCATCGCGGCGTCTGGTGGTACGATTTCTTCACGGGCGAAGCGCACCCCGGCGGCGAGCGCGTCTCCAAGGCGTGCGACCTCACCGAGCTGCCCCTCTATGTGCGCGGGGGTTCGGTTCTGCCCCTCGGCGAGCCTAAGCAGTCCGTCATGGAGGGCCCCGATGCGCGGCTCGAAATCCGCATCTACGCCGGAGCCGACGCCCGTTTCGACCTCTACGACGATTCCGGCGACGGGTTCGGCTACGCCGACGGCCGCTATGCCCTCGTGCGTTTCGAGTGGGACGAGGCCGCTTCCGCGCTGCGCATCTCCCGCCGCGAGGGGGCTTACGAGGGGATGGCCTGCGAGCAGGAATTCGCCCTGCGGCTGTTCCGCCCCGGTTGCGCCCCTGCCGAACAGACGGTTCGTTACGACGGCCGGCCTCTCGTGTGTACTTTTTAATGTTCCGACGATATGAGATTCCTTTCCGTTCTTTTCTTCGCCTTGGTGTCGCTCGCGGAGCTCTCCGCCCGCGAGCGCTACACCATCAACGAGGCGTGGCGCTTTGCACAGGGTTCGCCTTACGGGGCATTTCTTCCCGCGGCCGACGATTCCGCCTGGCCGACGGTCGACGTTCCCCATACCTGGAACGCGCAGGATGCCGACGACGACGAGCCCGGGTTCTACCGCGGTCCGGCGTGGTACCGCAAACGCTTCTTCCTCTCCGGCGACGCCGTGTCGGGGCAGGTCTACCTCTGTTTCGAGGGGGTCAACCAGACCGCCTGCGTCTATGTCAACGGCCATTTCGCCGGCAGGCATGCGGGCGGTTATACGCGGTTTGTTGTCGACATTACGCCGTTCGTCTCCGCCGGTGAGAACCTCGTCGCCGTCGAGGCCGACAACCGCCACGACCCCGACATGCCGCCTCTCTCGGCCGACTTCACTTTCTTCGGCGGTATCTACCGCGATGTCAGTCTGTTGCTGACCCATAAGGTCCACATCGCGCCCTCCGACATGGGTTCTTCGGGCGTCTGCCTCTCCACGCCCCGCGTCTCGGCGCAGTCGGCCGAAGTCGACGTCCGGACGCTGGTTGCCAACCGCTCCGACCGCACGGCCCGTCTGCGCGTCGAACACTGTATCTTCGCTCCCGACGGTTCCGAAGCCGCCCGCGCCGGGTGTCCCCTCGTCGTGGAGCCCGGCCAGGTCGCCGAGCCCGTGTGCCGCGGCATCCGCATCGCCGACCCGCAGCTGTGGGACCTCGACGCTCCCAACCTCTACCGCGTTCTCACGCGCATCGTCGCCGAGGATGGTTCCGAACTCGACTGCGTTTCCAGTTCGTTGGGGCTCCGGTGGTTTTCGTTCGACCCCGACAAGGGATTCTTCCTCAACGGGCGGCCCCGCAAGCTCGTCGGCACTTGCCGCCACCAGGACTACGAGGGCCGGGGCTGGGCGCTCACCGATGCCATGCACGAGCGCGACATCCGCCTTCTGAAGCGGATGGGCGGTAATTTCCTGCGTATTTCGCATTATCCGCAGGACCCTGTCGTGCTCGAAATGTGCGACCGGCTGGGCATCCTCGCGTCGGTCGAAATTCCTGTTGTCAACGCCGTCACCGAGAGCGACGCGTTTCTCGACAACAGCGTCCGCATGGCCCGCGAGATGATCCGGCAGGATTTCAACCACCCCTCGGTCATCATCTGGGCCTACATGAACGAGGTGCTGCTGCGTCCGCCCTACAGGGACCCCGCGCAGCTCGCCGTCTATTACAAGGCCGTCGAGCGCGTCGCCCGGGCGTTGGAGGAGGCTGTGCGCGCCGAGGACCCCTCGCGCTACACCATGATGGCCTACCACAACGCGCCCGACGCCTACGTCGCGGCCGGGCTCACCCGCATCCCCATGATTCAGGGCTGGAACCTCTACCAGGGCTGGTACGAAAAGGACATCACCCGTTTCGAGAAGATTCTCGACCGTCTTCATGCCGAGTATCCCGACAAGGTGCTGATGGTCACCGAGTACGGGGCCGACGTCGACCAGCGGGTCCATTCGTTCGCCCCCGAGCAGTTCGATTTTTCGCAGGAGTACGGGCTCGTCTATCATCGGCACTATCTGCGCGAAATCATGCGGCGGCCGTTCGTCGCCGGGTCGTCGGTCTGGAACCTCAACAGCTTCTATTCCGAGCCGCGGGCCGACGCCGTGCCCCACGTCAATCTCAAGGGGCTCACCGGGCTCGACCGCGAGCCCAAGGATACCTATCTTTTCTATAAGGCCCGCCTGGCAGGGCCGCAGCTTCTGATCGGCAACCGTTGCTGGCTCAACCGCGGCGGCGCTGACGACGGCAGGGGCCGCTGCACGCAGCCCGTTCCGGTCTTCACCGACCGTTCGTCCGTCACGCTGTTCCACAACGGGCGCAAGCTCGCCACCAAGCGTACCGAGGGCGGGGTGGCCATGTTCGACGTGCCGTTCGTCGACGGCGAAAACAGGCTCGTCGCCACGGCGGGCACCCTCACCGATGCCCTCACCGTCGATTTCCGCCTGATGAAGGCTTCGCCGCGCGGGTTCTCCGAACTCTGCGTCATGCTCGGTTCGCCCCGTTATTTCGACGACCGCGCGGCCGGTACGGCGTGGATTCCCGAGCAGCCTTACACCCCCGGCAGTTGGGGTTACGTGGGCGGCCGTCCCCTGCGCCGCGAGGGGACCGGGTGGCTCGGTTCGGCGTCCGACATCAAGGGCACCGACTGCAACGCCCTGTTCCAGACCCAGCGCGTCGGCATCGAGCAGTTCCGAGCCGACGTACCCGACGGCACCTATTCCGTTTATTTCCACTGGGCCGAACTCGACACCGAGGACGAGCGCGAGGCGCTGGCCTACAACCTCGGGGCCGATGACGCCGGGACCCGTTACCGGGGGCGCCGTTTCGACGTCGTGGTCAACGGTTCCAGGCTGTTGCAGGATTTCTCCATCGCCGAGGAAGCCGGATTCGCCCGCGCCCTGGTCCGCAAGGCCGAAGTCGTCGTCCGCAACGGGCAGGGCATCCGCATCGACTTCCTACCCGTCGAGGGCGAACCCGTCTTGAACGCCATCCGCATCTACCGCAATCATTGACCCATGAAGCGATTGTTACTCCTTTTCGTGCTCCTGCCGCTGGGGCTTGCCGCCCAGCCGCAGCGGTTGCAGCTTGTGCTCTGCATCGGGCAGTCCAACATGGCAGGGCGGGGACCGCTCGACGCTGCCGCGCGCGACACCTTGCCCGGGGTCTTTCTGTTCAACGCCGAGGGGCGTTTCGAGCCTGCTGCCGGGCTTTTGAACCGCTATTCGTCCGTGCGCAAGGAGCTCGGCATGCAGCGCGTCGGGCCTGCGGGCAGTTTCGCCGTCGCTTTCTCCGCCGCGAGCCAGCGCGAACTGGGTGCGCGCTACGCTGCCGCCTTGTTGCAGCTCCAATCTGAAAACCAACCTGTTAAAACGTTTTAGCACCATGAAGAAACTTCTCCTTCCGATTCTTTGCGCAGGCTTTTTTGCGGCCTGCACCGACGACCCGGCGCCCGGCGCCGAACAGCGGCCCGGTCCCGGCGACCTGCCCGAGTACACCTATTCGCAGGTCGAGTTCCGGCGGCTGGTCAACGGCCAGTTCCGTGGCTGGACCGTCTCCGAAGCCATTGCCGGGGGCGACATCGCCGATGCCACCCAGACCCGCACCGTCGCGGGCATGAACTGGTTCCGGCCTGTCGATTTCCATGTCGAAACCCCGTGGGGCGGGCGGCTCGATTACGGCGAACCCGTCTCGGTGCGGGGTGCGGAGGGCTTTTTCCGCGTTGCCAAGGCCAGCGACCGCTGGTATTTCCTTGACCCCGACGGCGGGGCGGTCATCCTGCGCGGTACGCAGCACGTCCGTCCCTACCACATGGACGACACGCCCACTCCGGAGCACGAAGCGGGTTACAAGGCCCGTTTTTCGTCCGACGCCGCCTGGAGCGCCGAGACGGGCAGCCTGCTTGCGTTCAACGGCTTCAACTATATTTCCTACGGCGCCAAGCGCATCGCGCGCTTCCCCGACGACATCCGTTCCAACCTGCTTTGCCCCGCGGGAAAGAAGCTCGCCTACGGTGAAAACCTCTACCTGCTGCGCACGTTCATGTGGGACATGAAGTCGTTGGGCTACGGGCAGAATTTCGATTCGGGCAAGTACAACCGGCTGGTGCTCGCTTTCGAGCCCAAGTTCGCCGAGTACGCCGGGCAGTTGGCGCAGGAGAAGTGCGCCCTGTTCCGCGACGACGAGCATTTCGTCGGATATTACCTGGACAACGAACTGCCGTTCGTCGCCTACGAACACAGCAGCGTCACCCTCGGTGTCGAACTCGCGCACTTCCTTTCGCTGCCTGACGATTACAGCGCCGCCCGCGACTTCGCGCGGGCGTTCATGACCCGCGAGGGAATCGCTTCCGAAGCCGGCATCACGGAGGCCCACCGCGAGAAGTTCCGCGCCGAGGTTGCCGACCATTATTTCCGCGTCACGACCGAAGCCGTTCGCAAGGCCGACCCCAACCACCTGATTCTCGGTGCGCGTCTCCACGATTGGAGCAAGTACACGCAGGGGATTGTCGAAGCGTGCGCCCGCTATTGCGACGTCGTGTCGGTCAACTACTATTCGCGCTGGCAGCCCGAACCCCTCTACATGGCCAACCTTGCCACGTGGTGCGGCGAACGGCCGTTCATCATCTCCGAATTCTACGTCAAGGCTGACGACGCCTCCTACAAGGGACGCCCGTATCCCAATACCGACGGCGGCGGCTGGCTGGTCCGCACCCAGCGCAGCCGCGGCGAGTTCTACCAGAATTTCTGCCTGCGTCTGCTCGAAACGCGCCGCTGCGCCGGGTGGATGCACTTCGAGTATACCGACGGTTACAGCGGCGGCAGGGGCTCCAACAAGGGGATTGTATCGGTCGAGTACCAACCTTATGCCGATTATCTGTCGATGATGAAAACGCTTCATGCTAACCTCTACCGCCTGGCTTCGTACTACGATGCCGACGGGCGGTAGGGGTTCGGTGCCCCGAAGCAGAGCGGCCTGCGGTCCGGCGATGCCGGGCTGCGGGCCGTGGAAACAGGGCGGGCCGGGGAAATCCATCCCCGGCCCGCCTTTCTTGTGCCGAACGGCTGCTTACAGGTATTTCTTCGGTTCGATAACTCCGCGCAGCACGACCAGCGCATTGAGGGCGAGCGCTTCGAGCTCGTTCTCCCCGGCGTAAACATGGACCGGAGCGATGAACGAGCAGCGTTCGCGGATGGCTTCGACGATCGGCCCGTTGTAGGCGATGCCGCCCGTCAGCAGAATGCCGTCGACCTTTCCGGCCATAGCGGCCGCCATTGCGCCGATTTGTTTGGCGATGTTGTAGCACATGGCGTCCAGCACCTTGGCGGC
>Ga0209694_1002428_pt1 | contig 15467 bp, 12 predicted proteins | sample GluameincwithD2O_FD_187499 | JGI IMG/M metagenome (GOLD analysis project Ga0209694, IMG submission 187499) | Mouse cecum microbial communities from Vienna, Austria - Glucosamine amended microcosms incubated with D2O (SPAdes) (version 2) | ecosystem: Host-associated > Mammals > Digestive system >... | reverse complement strand
CCTGAGAAGCATCTATCGCTATGAAGATGAATCAGGAGAAATTCATCCTTTTGTTTACACAGCGAGATACTCTGCAAAGGCAGCAATAGAATCGATTTGATCCATCAAAAATACAGTAAGACAGTATCGAAAACACTTTCAGGACCATTGTTCTACTAAAGCTGTTTTCAGTGCGCCGATTTTTCTGAATATTTAAGACGTAATCATTTATTTGCCCTCCCTATCAAGGCAAAAGTACCTGCAAAGCAAACAAAACTTATTTTTATGATCACCATACAATTACACTTGACATTTAATAGTTAGGCTTTCTGTCCATGTCCCTACAGTAGGTTCTAGGCTTTCAATTACATTCGGATTAGAGAAGGTTGCTCTAACATTTGTATAAGTTTGAGCGTTTATCTTTTCGATAGTATGTTGACATTCCTGTCCAACGTTGGTAACAACAGGCATTGTTCGGTAACTGCCGGACTCCCCAACCTTTACGGAAATTGGATTTCCGCTTTTTTTCACTGGATTGCCCGTGTTGTATAGTTTGTTTTGTGGGGATTCAAAATCCGTATAATTGTTATTTGGGTATAAATAGATCTGGTTTGGAGTTCGTTTGTGAACGGTGTAGGAAGCGGCTAAAGCGCTGCTGCCAACATTGCTCATAATCATCGCACCGGCAAAAAGCACAGCAGTGAACTTATTTGATAATTTCATAAATTTTCCTCTCTAGAAATATCAATAATTTTGAAGATAGAAAAAAATAGGTGATCTATTTGCTGATAAGTTTTGATTTTTTACCTTAATAGTGACTTTTTGTATCAAAAATCAAATAAGTATCAACAATTAGATTCTTTCTTGCTTGAACACTGCTATGATGTAAAAAGCAGTGTTTAAGCTGCCGATCAGCTTCAAGAATTCATCTGTTCAATTTGAAACAAAAACTTGAAGAAGATCGTTACGACGTTGTCTGCATTCCTTTCATAGGAACAGGATTCAAAGTTTATATCGTTCAGTTTTTCTTCTCGGCCAAAAGTAGAATGGATTGAATGATATGTCTTTGATTCCTAATGCAGACTTTTTTGTTTTTAAGGTTTAGTGAGTATCCTCTCCTTTCGCATGAATTCGAAAAAATCAGTATTTATTTTTTTGACTGGGAAGTCTAAGCAGCAGATAGAGAATTTCAATTTCAAGTGGTTATTGCTTCCTGATGAAAATGGATTATTCTCTGTTTTCTGTAAGATACTGTGTTTATCGAATTCTATTCGATTCATCTGATGGTTCGTGATCCAGATGATGAATCAAATTCGGAAATTTTAATGCACCTGGATTCGCAATCTATATAAGAGAAGAGTGTGAATACTATTCATTAAAATTATTCCGTGCTGTTGTGATCAAGATATCACTACCTATTTGACATATTCAATATATTTTTGATGCTAACGCTAAATTACTTTGGTAAATTTCATTTTTGTATTAAATATGTTCAAAATTTGGTATAGGAATGACTTTTAAAATTAAATAGTGGTAACAAATTCGATACAATTTCAGAAAATGTAAGTAACAATCGCTTACATAAATCTTATTAGTTGTATCTTTGTGTAAAACGTTATAGTTCTCTTTGGAGATTGTGAAAACGATCAAAGTGCGAGTTTAAGAATCTGTAGATATCGATATATGTTCGATACTGGCTGCGGTTTAGTTGGATTAGAAATTGTAAACAACAGGAAGCTGCTGAGAAGATTTATTAGATCAAAAGAGCGGATAAGAATTTCAGGATATTCTTAAAGTATCTGAAATGTGAAATGGTTGTGAACCGCAAAACATAGAATTATTTCAAAACCTGGAAAGCCGGAAGAAAGAGTTGGATGAAAGACAGGAAAGAGCAAACTGACCTGATTGGTCGAATTGTGGGAGGAAATAAGGAAAAGAGTAATAAGGAATTAATTGAACCTATACTTAATGATGAAACTGAATCTTAATGGAATTATTCAGACGTTCAAAAAAGTGAATCGAACTTTTGAGAAATGAGTTGGAGATGCTTCTATTTGTCTTCTCAAATCTGTCTTTTTAAAATGATCTTTAAGTCCATAACCTTCAACGTCTATTTTTGACAGGCTGCATTCTACTGAATAGCCTGAATTCAGAAATAAAAAAACAGGCAAATTTTAATAATGAATATCAACTGAAGGTTAGAATAAGTCTTGTCGAAATGAATTCCAGGACTTCAAAGATTGGGTTTTGACGAGTCGAAAAATTTTCAAGAAATATTTAAAAAAAATGAATAAAAGACTTGCAGATCGGCTTTGTAACATGGTATATTCATTGGGCAATGAGATGCGCCATTAGCTCAACTGGATAGAGCGTCTGACTACGGATCAGAAGGTTGTGGGTTCGACTCCTGCATGGCGCGCCATTATTTATTAAAATTTATATATTTTTGTCGGGACGTAGCACAGCTTGGTAGTGTACTTGATTTGGGATCAAGGGGTCGCAGGTTCAAATCCTGTCGTCCCGACCATTATTTTTTGGCTAGGTAGCTTAGTTGGCTAGAGCATCCGGTTCATACCCGGAAGGTCGTGAGTTCGAGTCTCACCCTAGCCACCATTTATATTGGACCCTTAGCTCAGTTGGTCAGAGCATCCGGCTCATAACCGGCGGGTCGTAGGTTCGAGCCCTACAGGGTCCACCAATTTTATGGTGATTCTGAGTGTTCAGTTAAACCTATAAATATCGCGGAGTAGAGCAGTCTGGTTAGCTCGTCGGGCTCATAACCCGGAGGTCGTTGGTTCAAATCCTTCCTCCGCAACCATTTTTATTTATTTTATATCGCGGGATAGAGCAGTCTGGTTAGCTCGTCGGGCTCATAACCCGGAGGTCGTTGGTTCAAATCCTTCTCCCGCAACCATTGTGGTCTCTTAGCTCAGTTGGTAGAGCAAAGGACTGAAAATCCTTGTGTCGTTGGTTCGATTCCGACAGAGACCACCACTTTACAAATAACCCTTACAGTCGATGACTGTGAGGTTTTTTGCGTTTTAGAACTCATTGCATAGTTACTGGCCTTGGCATCACACACAATCTCGGATTTTGATGTCGTTGTAAGTGCTATACTGAAAGATATTGAGGTGAAATAATGCTGAAGAAAAACCAACTGGAAAACCTTCTTTCATATGCTATGAAATCAGAAGCTGATTTTGCAGAAATCTTTGAAGAAGATACCGATCATGAAGGAATTTCCATGCTGAATGAAGATGTAGAAGATATTAACCGTTCTGTTGTTGCAGGAGCGGGAATTCGTTTATACAAAAACCAGGAATCTGTCTACGCCTATACAAACGATTTAAGTGAAGACTCACTATATGCTCTTATTGATGATTTAAGAGAAGCACTGGGCGCTAAATCAGATGGACCAGCTGTTCATCTTGAGGAAGTTGTGATTGAAAATGCTCATCCAATCGAAATTGATCCATTTTCAACTCCTCTTGAAGAAGAGGTCGATCTGATTGTCCGGGCTTCAAAATCCGCAAAAGAAGTGGATGAGAAAATCGTTAAGACCCAGGGTTCGCTCGCAAGTACCAGACAGTATGTTCAGATTGCCAATTCGAATGGACGTCTTGTCAGGGATGTTAGACGCCGCAGCCGTCTGGTTTTACATGCGTTTGCCAGTGATGGAACCCGCATGAAAAACGGTCAGGATTCTCCGGGCGCTTCCAAAGGTCTTGAATACTTTATGAAAGAGCGCACTCCCGAAAGTATCGGTAAAGAAGCCGCTCGACTCGCTTTGGTTTTACTTGATGCCAAGCCTGCACCAAGTGGAAGCATGCCAGTCATTATCGATAATGGTTTTGGAGGAGTCATTTTCCATGAAGCGTGTGGCCATTCTTTAGAGGCAACAGGAGTTGCTAAAAACCAGTCTGTTTTCGCAGGGAAAAAAGGCCAGAAGATCGCCAACGAAAAAGTCTCGGCGGTAGACGATGGAACAATTGCCAACGCCTGGGGAAGTCAGAATGTCGATGATGAGGGAAATCCGCAAAGATTACGTGTTCTGATTAAAGATGGAATATTAAATGAATATATGGTTGACCAGCTTAATGGACGCCGTATGAAGGAAGCTTCAAGCGGATCGGGACGGCGTCAGTCCTATAAATATGAGCCAACCAGCCGTATGAGCAATACTTTCATTTTACCTGGTAAGGATAAAAAGGAAGATATGTTCAAGGGTATTAAAAGAGGTCTTTATGCCAAACGAATGGGCGGAGGAAGCGTCAATCCAAATACCGGTGAGTTCAACTTTGGTGTTCTGGAAGGCTATCTGATTGAAGATGGTAAGATCACGGATCCAGTTGAAGGAGCCATGCTGATTGGAAGCGGAGCTGAAATTCTCCAGAAAATTGATATGGTGGCTGATAATCTTGAAAGAGCCCAGGGAATGTGCGGATCGATTTCCGGATCCATTCCAACTGATGTCGGTCAGCCTACGATTCGGGTATCCAGCATTACTGTAGGAGGTACTGCCAATGAATAGAAAACTCTGGTTTGATCAGGCCAAGGAACTTGGCTTTGAAGGATTTGAAATCACTGAGTCTGTTCGTTCAAGCCGTGAAATGGCCTGGTTTGAGTCGAAAATGGACGCTTTTACCACCAGTCGAATGCTTGGAGTCTCCATGCGTGGCCTTGTAAACGGAAAGATCGTTTCAATTTCTCTTGAGAAAGCAGACGATGAAAAGGCCGAAGAAGTTTTATCCTCCATGAAAATGCAGGCTGAGCTTGTATCGGATTCTGAAAAAGATGAACTGATTCCAGTTATTGAAACATCAGAAGAAGCGTCCGGCCGTCAATGGGTAAAGCCCAACATGACTCAGGTTCGGGACCTGCTTTCTTCTCTTGAAAAAAAGCTTGCAAATGCGGATCCAAGAGTGATTCAGGTGAATGCAGTTGAATGGAGCGATACTGAATCGGAAAGTTCACTTCGCAATACACTGGGTGTCAATGTTGGTGATCGGTCCAAATCTCAGCTGGTTTTTGCCCAGGTGACCATGAAAGAAGGGGACGATCTTCGTGATGGTTATAAGGGAGCAATTGTAGAAAATATTGAAACCTTTGATCAGGATGCGTATGTAAAAGATCTGATTGAACAGGTGGCTGGAACCTTAAATGCCCGTTCAATGAAAAGCAAAACCTGCCCGGTTATTTTTGAAAAAGACGCTATGACGACTCTGTTTTCATGCTTTCAGGGTGCATTCTATGGTTCTTCGATCGCCAAGGGCATTTCTCCTTTAACTGGAAAGCTTGGAGAAAAAATCTTCTCTGATCAAATTACGGTGATTGATGACCCAAGAAGTCAGGATGCTTTATATCTTTCGAATTATGATGATGAAGGTCATCCAACCTTCACCAAGGTTGTGGTTGATCATGGCGTGTTTGAAATGATTCTTCATAACTCAAGATCTGCTTTGAAAATGAATTCGACAAGCACAGGAAACGGTTTTAAATCCGCTGGCGGTTCGACGGATGTTTCAGCGATGAATCTTTACATTGTTCCTGGTGAGAAATCTCTAAAAAAACTTGAAGAAGAGATGCAGGACGGAGTTGTGATTACAGAACTTGCAGGAATGCATGCTGGAGTAGAATTTGTCAGTGGAAACTTCTCACTGCAGGCCAGGGGTTATCTGGTGGTGAATGGAAAGAAGGTTCGCCCTCTGACTCTGATCACCGTTGCAGGCAATTTCTTTGAACTGATGAATGACGTCGTTGCCGTTGGAAACGATCTGGATTGGTCGTATAAGATGGTCGTTTGTCCTTCGATTCTGTTTGGCTCTGCTGCAATTGCAGGCAGTGAAGAATAAGGATCGGACAGTACAGGACAAAAGAAAATACCCCATCAACCAGATAGGGGACATAAATAAAATGAAATTCAGATTCCAATCAAAAATCGAATGCCGTTGACCTGATCCAAATTCCCTGGATTAAAGCAGCTTCAATGGATTTCAGAATCGGATCAGTGAAAATATGAGAATTATCATATGCTGTTTCTGGTTTAAATTGGATTTGAATTTAAAATCGATTTTCATGACATGGATCTGCTTTTGATCTGCTTTTTTGTACCTGATCCATGAACATACAGGAGATGTTGCTTATGAATAATGAATTTAAAAATACTTCAATGCAGCAGGCAATGAGTCTTCTTCGTGAAGAACAGACTCAGGAAAATATGCTTGCGGCAGCGGAAGCCTTACTGAATACGAAAGTCATGATTCCAGCGCGCTGGGATAAGGAACCACAGACAGATGAAAACGGGCAGCTTAACTTTGCACCGGATACAAAAATTTCGCTGATGGTGATCTCTTCCGATAATGGAATGCGCTTTTTCCCAGCTTTTACTGAAATGGAAGAAGTCAAGAAGTTCTATAAAGACAATCAGGTCACCTGCCTGATTCTGTCTTTGGATCAGTATCTGCCATTCTTAACTTCGGCAAAAGATACCATGACAGGAATTGTGATCGATCCAAAAGGAATCAATATGCCTTTCAAAACAGATTTCCTTGAAGGAATCAGAAAGGCGAATAAACAGCGGCTGGATCAGAACACAATCCACAAAGGTCAGAAGATTCATCTGAAAAACGTTGGAAAAGAAGCTCAGAATCTTGAAGCGGCATTAATTTCGACCGGATTTCATGAACCGGCTATTCGTGCGATCTATTTAAAGGAACGTGTGGATGATCCGATGCATCCAGAAAAAAGTCACTGGTTTATTGTCGTCGATTCTGATCGCCTGGATACGGGTATCTTCAACCGGATTGGTCAGACCTGCCGACCAGCAGCCAATGGCAAGGACATGGAATTCATGTTTGCCGATCAAAAACTTGGTCATGACATCGCTTCTACGTCAACAGCAATTTATACAAGACCATAAACTGATTTTGGATTTGCAGCTTATTTCGGTGCCTGATTACTCTTTGTCAGTTGAGGGAATTAAAGAACTGAAATATAGGACTGGAATACAGAAATGGAATATTCAGGGATTTTACTTTTAAGGATGAAAGTAAAATCCCTTTTTCCTTTTCGGATCCCTTATTCTGCCTTTATAAAATCAAAATATATCTTTTGACTTGACTGGACTGCCTGGATATCTGATGTTTACAGGTTTTGTTTAGCCCAGCAAGCTTTTGTATGGATTGAATTCACAAAGAACAAGGATGGATTCGTTGCTAAAATCATAATTCAAAAAAGGTAGAATAGGATAAGAGGATGACCAAGTCATTCCCGCTCATTCCTGTTAAGGAAAACAGATGGTGCAGGCTGAAGTGATATGAAAGAATTATTTTGAAAATATAAGTAAAAAATATATCCCAAATGGTAAAGAGGTATAAGAAAACAGCTTGTAACCAAAGAAAATATTGAAATATGATTCGTGAATAAGATGGACAGGAAAGGAGGAATTGGATGAAAGAGTTTCAAAAACCAGAATTCAGGATTCCAGAACCAATCATCAAGGTCATGAAAACTCTCGAACAGGCCGGCTATCAGGTCTATCTGGTGGGCGGCTGTGTTCGAGATCTGCTCATGCAAAAAACGCCTCATGATTATGATTTAGCGACTGATGCCAGACCTGAAGAGATTTTAAAACTGTTTGATCATCATTCAGGGTTTGGTATGAAACATGGAACAATCCTGGTCGTCGAACAGGGAATGCCTGTTGAAATCACAACCTTTCGTAAGGAAGGAAAATATACCGATGGACGGCATCCAGACGAGGTCATTTTTGTAGATCGTATCGAAGAAGATTTAGGCCGCCGGGATTTCACGATCAATGCGATGGCTTATCATCCGGATCAGGGACTGATTGATCCATATGGCGGAAGAAATGATTTAGAAAAGAAATTGATTCGGGCAGTAGGAGATCCGGATCAGCGTTTTCAGGAAGATGCGCTGCGAATGTTAAGAGCATGGCGTTTTGCTTCAACATATGGGTTTGATATTGAACCCGAAACAAGAAAAGCGCTCGATCGAAAAGAAAATATTGCACAGGCAGCTACGATTTCTGCAGAAAGAGTCATGGAAGAATTTACCAAAATTCTTTTGTCTGATCATCCTGAAGTGATCGCCAATATGACATTGCTGATGGAGCCATGGATTCCAGAGCTGAAGATCATGATCGAAACAAAGCAGAATAATGTTCATCATTATACCGATGTTCTTCATCATACCCTGGATGCCCTTAAATATTCCGGAACAAAAGATCCAATGGTCGCTTGGGCTTTGCTTTTGCATGATACTGGAAAGCCAGCCTGTAAAACGAGTGATGAAACAGGAGACCATTTTAAAAAGCATCCAGCTGTTTCACAAAAAATCGCACAAAGAGTTTTGAGAAAACTGCATGCGCCAAAGAAATGGATGCAGGTAATCCCGGCTTTGGTCCTTCGTCATGATGCTTTTTATGCGCCGAATTTAAAGAATATCGTGAAACTGAGAATTACATTAGGCTGGAGTGATGAACAGCTTCATCAGCTTTTTGAAGTCCAGAAAGGAGATATCCTGGCTCATACAACCACAGAAAGAATGGAAATCCTGAATACCTTCATAGAATTCTATGATCAGGAAAAAAATAAGCGGCCATTAAAAGTTTCACAGCTTGAAATCAATGGCAATGGTATTAAGGAACATACCAGCCTGAAGGCAGAACAGATTGGCAGGGCGCTGCATGAATTGTTAATCTATGCGTTCTATCATCCTGAATTCAATCATAAGGAGGATCTGCTTAAAAAACTTCCGGCCATTGAAAAGCAGGTCCTGGAAGATGGCACAAAACTGCGAAAGGATGATATTCGATGAGCAGTGCGATGAATACTCTGCTTTTGATCGTAATTTTATTGTTACTGGTGGGTTGTCTGTTTCTTGCTCTAGTTGTATTTCGAATGTCCAACTCAATGAACCGGATGCGGCTGGAAATGCAGGATCAGAAGACTTCGCTTGAGACGATGACTCAGAATCAGTCGCAAAACTCCAAAGCGATGTTTGAAGACATCAGTTCGCATCTTTCGAGAATGTACGCGCAGCTTGGCTCTGAACACTCTTTGTTATATGGGCTGCAAAATTCAATGAAGGATATCAATTCCGTGATGAGCAATGCCAAAAGGCGCGGCAGTTGGGGAGAATATCAGATGGAAACTCTGATCCGGGTCTATGCCGGTCAGACCCCTTCTTTGTATGAAGCTCAGTTTCGCCTGGACAATGGCAAGATTGCGGATGGAGCTTTTCATCTGCCTCAAAGCGATAAAGTCTTATGCATTGACTCCAAGTTTCCTATGGAAAACTATCTGAACATGGTTCAGGAACCGGAAGATGAAGCATACTACGCCAGAGAACTGCGAAAGAACATCAAAAAGCATATTGAAGATGTCGCATCCAAATACATCAATGATCAGACACTCAACGAAGCCATTCTTTTTATTCCTTCTGAAGCGATCTATCAATACATTTTAGCCGAGCAGCAGGATCTTTTTGAACTGGCTTTATCGAAACATGTTCTGCTTTGTTCACCAACAACTTTATCTGGAATCGTGTTTATTCTGGTTTCGGCAATGAAGGATTACTATCGCTCAAAGAATGCCTCACGTATTGAAAAGGAACTGATTTTGCTGCGTTCTCAGATGGGCAGACTGGAAGATAAGGTAACTAAAGCAAGCCGAAATGCAGCCCTGGTCAGTTCACAGGTTGAAGCCATTGAACAGGGGTGTCATCAGATTTCTGAAGTGTTAAGTCAGCTTGAATCAGCGGGAGACCTTTCATGATTTATGTAATGAAAGGGGACATTACCGGTCTTGATTTTGATCTGATCGTAGATCCGACCAGGCCCAACCTTCTGCCGGGTACTGGAGTCAACCAGGAGATTCATCAAAAAGCCGGCAGAAGACTGCTCAATGAACTGATTGAATATGCTCCGCTTGAAGAAGGAAAGGCGGTCATAACGGACAGCTATGATCTGCCCTGCAAACAAGTCATTCATACCGCCTGTCCGTTATACAGCTTTCATGAAGAGGATGAACAGGAAATCCTGGCTGCGTGTTACTGGAATACAATGGCCATTGCCTATGAAGTGCTCCGTCATCAAAGCAAGCCAAGATTAAACATTGCCTTTCCTGAAATCTCTACAGGCGCTTATGGCTTTCCCAGAGAAGAAGCCTGTCAGATTGCCATCCGAACGATTAAGGAGCTTTTTTCGAAGTATCCAGAAGCTGAAGCCATCGATGTCTGGTTTGTACTTCGGGATGAAGCATCCTACATGCTCTACAAAAAGGAACTCAGGACCGGATCACCAAGACTGAAAGGTATTGCAGGAATTCGAAAACATCTAAGAATGACGGCTATGGCTTCGCAAAGTTCAAAAAAGAAAGATGAAAAAGAAGAACTTGATGAAAACGAAGGACTTAAGGATTTGCTGATTTCTGGACTTCCTTTTTCACCAAAAGACGATCCATCGAATCAGACGAAAAATACCCAAAGGTCAAAGCAGATGAGCAATCCTGTAAAGCCATCTGAATCTTCAGCTTCGAGTAACAAAAGAAGCAATCTGGCTGAGGATAAAGGTGATCAAGATGATCCATCCGGAAATGATTTGAATTTGCAGGGAATAAGGCGTTTTGATAATCCTTGTCAATCCATCCTTGCTTTACAGTCACCATTTGTGGATGAAGAAAAAAATTTCAGAGAAAGCCTGGAACAGCTGTTTGCTTCAAGCCGGCCAGATACCGGATTAAAGCAGGACGGTTCTGGCTCATGATACAGATAAAAATAAAACGATAAGAATCAATTGATCACTCAAAAGAAAGCAAGAGGTTTGATTATGAAAAGGATGACAGAGATCGCTCATGACTTTCTAAAGCCTGTTCTGAAAAAAGGCGCAGTTTGCATTGATGCCACCCTTGGGCAGGGAAGCGATACCCGTTTTTTTCTGGAATATCCGGTAGCAAGAGTCTTTGCCTTTGATATTCAACAGGATCTGATTAAAAAGGCAAAAGAGACGATTGATGATCCGAGGTTAATTCTCTGTCCAATTTCTCATGAATATCTCGATCAGGTGAACGATTTAAGCCGGAATCGGCAAAACGTTTCAGCGATCCTCTTTAACTTTGGTTATGATCCTGCAAAAATAGAAGGAATTATGACGGAGTCTGAATCTTCATTAACGGCTGTGATTAAAGCCGTTTCGATGCTTCGGCTCAAAGGACGGATGGCCCTGGTTTTCTATCCGCATGAAGAAGGAAAAATCGAAAAAGAGAGAATTACAGAGGAGTTATTAAAAGCTGCCAAGGAAGATATTCTGGGTTGTGAAATGATGGAAGTGAGTCGTCCGGATCACGATTCTCCAAGTCTGCTATTGCTCGAGAAAAGACATTCCAGTCTTCTTGATACTTTAAGCAATCCCAACGGGTCAAAACAACACCGCTTAGGCCATGATTTCTGCTAACATTGATTCTTCAAAATGATTCAAAATAGAGCAGAACCATTTTTCTGAGAAAAAAGGCAAATTGCAGTAAATGTTTGCTTTCAACAAAGATTTGCCTGTTTTTGAAGGCTTCATTCGATTTTCTGATTATCACTGTTGCACGTTCAATTGAATTGGAATAAAAAGACAAGAACCGAAATCAAAGCAGGAAGGATGGAAAAATATGAAGCAGGCAGAGCATAAAATTCCAGTAACCAAGGCGCAGCTGCATCAACATTGGCAGCAGCGTATGGAGGGAGATAATCTCACAAATAAATTTGTCCGGATCAAGGATGCAGATTATTTTGATACGACAGATCCCAATTTAGATCCCGAGCAGATCATTTATGAAGTTACATTGAAGGAAAGTTCTCCTGAAACCGGACATCTTCATTGGGGTCACATTATATTAAATCCCGGAAAGATTAATGATGAATATTTCATGACACGCGGTCACTATCATGTCAATGATCATACTGAAGAATATATACTGTGCATGGGCGGATATGGCTTTTTAATGTATCTTGATAAGGATGGCAATTGCTGGTGTGAAGAAATGGAAGAAGGCAGCCTGCACCATATTCCTGCAGGGGTAGGACGTCGAATCATTAATCTGGATGATCAGCCTTTGCATCTTTCATTTTGCGTTCCTGCTGATTCAGGAACCCAGGAATTTGATTTTGAAGGCGGAGTTTTTCCCTGCCGGATCTTTGATGATAATGGTGAGCCAGCGATTCGTGTAGATCTTCCGCCTGTCAATGATGGGGAAGATGAATCCGCTGCAGAAATTGAAGCTTTATTAAAAATGTAATCTCAAAATCCAGATTTGAATGAATATTACCGAAAAAAACTTCAGCCAGAACAGTTGAGGTTTTTTTGAATTGGAGATCGTTTCAGAGAAAAATAAAAAACATGAGAGAATAAAGGTACTGAAATGTATTAACACCGATATAAATTTCGATAAAAAATGTCTGATTCTGCTGTAAACAACGATTAATAAACAGGCAGACGATCGAATAGAGCGGTATATCAAGGAGACAGAATGAATAAAACAATTTATCTTGTCCGTCATGGACAGACAAGATTTAACCTGGAAGGCAGACTGCAGGGGCAGGCGGATTCAGAACTTACCCCAGAAGGGTTAAGACAGACAGAAAAGCTGAAGGAGATGCTTAAAGAAAAGGGACTTCGTTTCAATCAGGCCTATACGAGTGATTTAGGCCGGGCAGTGGAAACGCTCAAAAGAATTACCGATGATTCGGTCAAAAAATATACGGTTCCGGGACTTCGGGAAGTCAGCTTTGGCGACCTGGATGGTCAGTTGAAAACTCAGTTTCCATCGGATCAGGACTGGGAAGAAGTTTATGCGGATTATCATGCGGAAAGTTTTGATGGCGCAGTCGATCGAATGATTGAAGCTTTGGTATCTTTAGCAATCAATGATCCGGATGATCAGATTCTTGCGGTTTCTCATTCGGGAGTGATCGCCGGAATGCTTGAAAAGATGGGCCTGGAGCTGACAGGTCCGATTCCAAACGGTTCAGTGTGGGTGCTTGAACTCAATGATCAGGGACTTCGTTTAAAAGATTATTTCTGTATATAGGGTTTAAAAATACAACAGCCTGATTTATCCTTGCTTGAAAGGACGATTCAGGCTGTTTTCTATTGAATTCAGATTATTTTCTAAGGTAAGCAGAGGCAGTAAAACTTCGAGTCATAAATAAATGATTAACGATTTTTACAAGATTTCATAAAAAAAGTGATCGCAGAAAGTTCTGCAATCACTTTGGGATTCTGAATGTTGATGTCGCTGATCAGGAAGTTTTGGCTTTTTCGATATACTCATCGATGTTTTCTTCAACAATGGAGAACCGAAGATTTCCATCTTTTAGCAGAGCCTGATTGAATTCAACTTCATTGAATTTGTCCTTGAGTTCTTCCTGGGCTTCGGCACGTTTTTGCGTAATCAGATAATAGCCAAAGTAATAGGAGAAGAAGACTCCTGGTTCCTGAGCCAGACGATCATAGATGTCTGCAACCTGCTCGCCATAAATCTGGACGAATTCATCTTTGGATACGCCAGCTCCATTGATTAACAGATCCGCCTGCAGAATGGAGTAGTTGTTTAACCAGGTATTGAGCTTGTAGCCTTCAAGAACCTGCTCATCTAGACCAAGCCAACTCTGTGCGACTTCACCAGCATAGGTGGCGTATCCTTCCTGCATAGCCATATCGGACATGGAGTACTGAGCATTTGAAACGAAGTGTTCTTTGTTGAACTGAGCCTGATACATATGACCTGGAATGCCTTCATGCGCCATCGTGTCAAAGAAGCTCAGACTTGAGAAATCCTGCCCAAAATCACGGGCATTGTAGCGCATCTGATAAGGTCTGGTTGAATCAATCGGAGGATTGACAAAATAGGCAGTAACACCAGACTGAGACTGCTCATCAGGCAGAGCCTTAATTTCATATTCCATCTCATTGACAACTGGGAAGGACTTGGCATAGTTTTCTTCAAGATAACCTAAAATTTCTTCAGGAGATTTCAGCCCGGTGTCGATCGACATAATCGAGTTCATGTCAAAGCCGCTTTCAATCAGCTGCTGTCCCTGGGTTGACAGCTGCATTAATGCGCTGGAGACTTCCTGATTGATTTCATCAAGAGAGCTGTCCGTACCTGTAGCACTCTGAAGAACTTTTTCATAATACTCCCGGCCATTTTCATACTGTGCCAGACCCACGACTTCCCCGATTTCATCCTTCATGGAACTGAGTTCATCGATCAGATACTGATAGGATGGGAAGAAGGAGCGGTTGAGTGCATCATGAATCTGCTGCTTGTATTCGTTGGCTTTCGCTTCATCAAGCATCAAAGTATCGACCTCAAGATCCAGTTCTTCAAAGACCGGAGAGCTGGCCTGATTGTCGAGGGTATCCTGACAATAGGTAAGAACGGAGTCTAAATTAAAGGCAAGCAGATCACGTTTTGCCTGTTCCTTTGAAAAGGCAATGGCTTCTTCAAAGTACTGAGGAACATTGTCGATCACTTTCACCAGAGCATCGACATCATTTTCGTTGTACAGTTCAAATTCTGCAAAGTAAGTATAAACCTCACTCTGGGTTCCGAAGTTTTCGCTCCAGATCGAACCCAGATAGAGATATTTTTCCTGATCACTCTCTTTGGAGAATTCATAGGACCAGGTCATCTGATCATAGATCGCCTGATAGGTGCCAGTCAGTTTTTCACGATCAAAGCCTTTGAGCTTTTCTAATACGGCGTTGGTAAAATCGCGGTCTTCCTGAGTCGGAACAAAATTTCCGAGTGAATAAGCATCCTCTTTCAGGGTAATGCCTTCTTTCTGGTAATCGGTGAAGTAGCGATGAGCCAGCAGATAGCTGCGGGAGCAGTATTCCTTGAAATATTCATCAAGATATTCATCAAAGGCCGTATCTTCGGAAGACTGATTGGTCTGTTCGACCTGATCTTCTCCTTTTTGCGCGGCATGACCAGAATCTGTGGTATTGCTGGTTGGAGCACTGCTGCATCCAGCCATAGCCAGGGCAAGCAAAAGAGCTGTCCATTTTTTAAACATGATAGGTATTCCTTTCTTTCATTCTAAATCCAAAATCAGAATCAAAATCTATTATTCAGTTTATGGAAAAGCAACCTCATTGAAAAGGAAAAAGAAATTCGCAGGTTCGCAAGTAATAAACGATAAGTCAATTTTCATATTTGTTTTACTCATAACAAAAAATACGCAGCCATATACGCAATAAATAAGGCGAAAAGATGTTGCTAAATCCAGGAAGACTTATCGAAAAACAAAGGGCATCCCTGAAATGGCAGTTTCGAAAAAAAGCATTCAAAAGGGGCTGTTAAATTTCGACTGATTTTTCATCAGCGAGATTTACAGCCCCTTTTTCTATGCTTTTTATCTGATTCAATCCTGTTTTATGATGTGTTTTTCCGCTCAAGTCAATTTTTGAACGCACT
>Ga0209694_1002421_pt1 | contig 15529 bp, 21 predicted proteins | sample GluameincwithD2O_FD_187499 | JGI IMG/M metagenome (GOLD analysis project Ga0209694, IMG submission 187499) | Mouse cecum microbial communities from Vienna, Austria - Glucosamine amended microcosms incubated with D2O (SPAdes) (version 2) | ecosystem: Host-associated > Mammals > Digestive system >... | reverse complement strand
TGATGGTCTGGTCGCGGCAGGCCATGCAGTCGCGGCGGTTCAGGCGGCGGCAGTTCTGGCAGCGGATGGCCTGAAGCTCTTCGCCCAGGACATCCGCATCAATCTGAAAGTCTTCCTTAATTTGGGGTTTTTTATCCGGATTTTCAAGGGCTGCGCGGATTTTTTTGGCCTGATTTTCAAAACTTCCCGCGTATCGGCCGGACAGCGTCTGGTAAACCGTGCCGCGGGAAAGTTCCGGATGCGCCTTGCAGAAGGCGTGGATTGATGCAAAGCGCTCCAGAATTTCGGTTTTCAGGGCTTCAGCAAGAGTTTTTTCAGTTTCCGGCGCAAGCCTGGGTCTTTTCAAAGCTCTTCTCGCGGCGCTGGAGGTCAGATAGCAGGGCTATGATTTGTTTTTCATCCTTGAGCCAGACAAAACGGTCTATGCCAAAGGCGCGTTTCACCTTGGTATCCAGACTGGACAGCGCATAGCCCAGCTTGCGCCAGATTGCCAGAATTTGCCGTTTCTGGGTGGCGAAGGGCATGGAATCAGTAATGTCGATAAAATCCGGCTTTTTACTTGCCGCTTTTGGCTTTTTGGGCGAAGTGAAAACCGCGCCCTTTTCAGCCAAAATATTTACCAGCCGCGAAAGCTGGCCAACGCTCATGTCCTTGCGGCTTTCCACGCCAAACTCGTTCCGCAGAAGCTGCCGGAAAGCCACTTCGTCCATTGCCGGCAGCTGCTTGCGGCCAACCTCGATCTTTCGATAGAGCGCAACGCGCTTTTCATTGGCGGTCATTATCGCTTCCTTGCGCTATGGCATTGCGGGCGACTTCGCGCCAGTCGAGATCTTCTGAATAACATCTATACTCTCCATCAAACGGACATGACTCATTGGCCATGCCGCACATATCATAGGCATTGCATACTTTTTTCAGTCTTTCCGCCAGCCAGTCGGCTTCTTTTTCCAGCTTCCCGATCCGCTCAATCAAGCCTAGCACCACATCCGGGGAAGCGGCCGCGATGAAGGCTGCATCAGGCGCCTCTGTATAAAGACCGTCAATAATATCGACGGGAATGTCCCGGCGAGCTTCCGAATACACTCCGCCATCCTCACCCATGATCCACGGCCCCGGCGTGGCCTTTTCCGCCAGTTCCTTCAGCCCCGCCAGCCATTCCGGAGAGATTTCAATCCTGCTCATTTTTCTCAAATTCCTCACACTTGAAGCATAATGGGATAAATCCGTAATCGCCCCAAACTGCATCGCCAATGGTTTCAGGTCCCATAAAACGCATGGGCTTGTGCAATTTGCAACACGGCGGGGACTTCTTCCAACCAGCGTTCGTTTTGGGTGGAAAAAACTTGCACTCATCACAAAGGTTATATTCCCTGTAGGTAACGAGAAATCTTTTCCCTCCGATACAAATTTTCTCAGTAATTGAATCCGCTTCGCTCCAGTCTATTGTTTCTCCTTTTTCACATACATCAGAATCAAACATTGCAATATTCCGAAACCCTTTGCAGGCTTGTTTCCATGCCCTGCGACACATCTTCAAAACGAGTTATTTTCGCCATTACCTGCGTCCGAATAAATCCATCAACGATGGCCGCTCGACTGCCGCTTCCGCTTCGCGCCTGCACAGTTCATCGTCCACGCGCTTTTCAAGCGCCTTGCAAATTTTCAACAAGGAAGCCGTGCGGCATTTGAAGTAATCCCGCTGAGCCTTGCGCGTTTCGGAAACCAGGGCAATTAATTTGTCGTCCGTCATGATATGTCCATCCATTCCATAAAAGTCTTTATGAACGCCTCTGCCTGTGGCGCGACAAGGGCATTGCCATATCCGCGCAATCGTCCCACCCTGGCGGCAGCCCCATGAGCCAGCGGGAATGTGCCGGGTTCAACTGGCCGCCAATGGCCATCCCGGCAGAAAAGCCAGTCCGCATTTCTCCAAAAGCCGTTAGTCTGCATGGGTCTGCCAACTGCGCCGTCACATCCAGGGTATCGGTAGACATTTTTCCATTCCGAATCCTGCCATCCTGATAGCCACCCTTGCAGTCCCGCCTCGCTGGTGTCGGCCAGCCTGCAAGATGCGCTTCGTCCCGCAGATTGTAACGTCCCGCGCATCCAGGACGAATCTCCATTACTCCGCCCACAGGGTCGCTTGCTGACGGACTGCGCCACCCAGTAAAGCCGTTGCCTGATATGCGGCGCACCGAAGCCCGCAGCGCAGGTATCAAGCGCCCCGCAGGCGTAAGCCGCTCCTTCCATGTCAGAGCATACAAGGTCGAACCACTCAAGACCGTCTTTTGAAGCAACCTGTTCGCCAAAAATTGTGCAAGGTCTGCACTGATTGATGAGATGAAAGAATGCCGGCCAGAGGTGCCGCTCGTCAGAAGTCCCATTTCTTTTGCCTGCCGCGCTGAAAGGTTGACAGGGGCAAGAACCAGTCCACACTGGCCGGTCGTCAGGCCAGCAGGCTCGGCGCAATGCATAACTCCATACGCCGATTCCCGCGAAAAAGTGGCATTGCCCAAACCCGGCAACTTCGCCTGGCAGGACATCCTCAATACTTCTTTCATCAACTTCTCCTGGCGCTATATGTCCAGCCTTAATCAATTCCCGCAGCCATGCGGCAGCAAATGGATCATTTTCGTTGTAATACGCGACCATAAAAAATCTCACGGCTGCTCATCAGGCCAGCGCCGCCACACGCTGGCGACCGCCCCAAAACAGGGCTGTTTCGCAATTCATTGCAATGCCACCATCCTCGCGCTCTCGACCTGTCTGTCGAGGCTTGCCTTTTGTCCATCCCGCGCTCCGGCCAGGGTTGCGAAGCTGGCTTTCCGTTCCCGGAGTGCCCTGCCGTTTTGCAGATTTGGATGGTTGCGGCCCATGTAATCCTCTATTGCCTGATTTTTCAGCGGCACAAGGGCGTTTTCCTGGGCGCTTTCCGAACTTTTCCGCATTTCAAGAACCCTTGTCAGCACGGCATGGGCAAAACCGTAAAAGTAGTCGTTTCTGTAGCTCCGAATAATGCCGCGCTCCCTGGCCTTTTTCGCGGCAAACTGAAGCAGAAATTCCATCGTCTGGCTTGCGACTATGGCGTCCGCGCCCACTCCGATGAAGATCACTGCCTGCCGGTTTTTGTTGAAGCGATAGTTGGGGCAAACGATTATCTGGCACTGAAAGAGCAGGGCCATCGCATTAGCCAGAAGCTTGATATGCGCGGGCAGGTATTTCTTCTTGATAATGAAATGCTCCTCCGCGCAATTTTCCTCGGTGAAGCCCTCGATATCGGAAAGCGTCAGGTCGTATTTCTCCAACATCTCGCGGGCGTGCATGGCCGCGTTTTGCGCCTCATCCTCGCTTCCGGCATTGGCAGCGAGGCGATAGAGCTTCTGGATTTTTTTTATGATACGTTTCAGTTCGGCATCCATTATTCGCCTCCGTAAATTTCCCTCGCCAAATCTGGGTCATGGATTTCAAGAATCGTATATGGAAATCCGGCTTGTTCAAAGAAAGGCTGCACAAACCAGTTATGGAACCATACGCAGGCCATTAGCAGCTTGTCATTGAACCAGTTTATGCCAACCATTGTCGGTTCTTCCTCAATGCCGGAAGACCAGCAGGTCGCCAGATACATCCGCACTTTCATCTTTGCCCATTTTGGCCGCTTCATATATTGCCCCTCCGGAATTTCGGCTGCTCATCAGGCCAGCGCCGCCACGCGCTGGCGACAGCCCCAAACGGGGCTGTTTCGCTATCTTTTTTAATATTTTGCGTTCTACAAGGCATATTTTAGTTGCTCAAGGCAATCTTCGCTAAAGGGGTCCCCATCACAAAGGCAAGCACCTCTTTCAAGACAATGCTCACAGAAATCGGTAGCTTCAATTTTTTTCAGTTTCTCTTCAGCGGCTGCCGCATCCCGCAACACGCTTGCGCCCATGACTATTTGCGAAGGTTTGTGACCACATGGCAAAAGATAGTCCTTGTCCCACATCTTGCTTATATCCACGTTTTTACCGTCATGGATGCATTCGCAAGACTTTTCAGTGCAAATAACAATTCCCATAACCACCCTCTAATCCTTTCCACTTATTGATGCCTTGAACTCCTTGCCGGGCACAAAAACGACCTTTTTGCCGGCGGGAATTTCCATTTCCTCGCCAGTTTGCGGATTGTGGCCCTTGCGGGCGCTGGTTTCCCGCACTTTAAGCTTGCCCAGCTTCTGCAAATAGATCTCGCCACCGCCAATCAGTTCGGCAGCAGCCACATCGCAAAAGGATTCAAGCATCATTTCCACTTCAATCTTGGAAGGCTGCGGCCTGTCCTTGGGAAATGTCTCCAGAATGGCGTCAATCATTTCTTTCTTGGTCATCGTGTTCTCCTTGTTATGCGGCGTTGCCCGAAGTTTTCGCGTCTTCCTCGCGGTCCATTTCCTCTTCAATCCTTTCAACGGCGTCCCGAAAGCGCCTGCACAATTCCGGATCTCCGCAAAGGCAGAAATAGCCGCCGTTTTCAATGTAGAGAGTGAGATGCCGAAACCCAAGCTCCTGAAACTTGTCCACTGCCTCAACGAGCGTTGTCTTTGCCGGGTCAATCTGGCCCATTTCAAGGGCAATTTTCAGATTGTTCCGCTGGCCAACTGTCATTTTCTCCATGATCACGCTCCCTGCGGCACTTCGTCTTTCTTGATTTCGATGAAGAAGGTGTCCAGAATTTTCCTGACCAGCCCAACCAGCTCCAGCCGCTCGTCAGGCCAGCCAAGGCACGTTTCCTTGTTGATCTCTTCCTTGACGCGGATGCCTTCCGAAAGCCCGTACTGGCGGAGTTTCTCCAACGTCATTTCCGCCGTTATGCCCCGCACCTGGGAAATGCGGGTGGATGCCCTGAAGCCGATAACCCCGAAGCCCATGTCCACGCTTTTGGCCTTGGCGAAAAGTTCCTGCCTGTTCAGCTTGGCATAAACGGCAATGGCGTCAGCCAGTTCCTTGCGCCTTGCAATGAGCGGGTTGGCCTGCTGGCTGGCCGTTGCCTTGGCCGTGTCGATTACTTCCTGCATGGTGCTTTCAATGCCGGCCAGCTTGCGGTCGATCGCGGCCATTTCGGCAAGGGCGCGTTCCGCCTGGGCGCGGTCTTCCACAACTTCGGGATTGGGTTTGATTCTGGCCATTACGCTGTCTCCTTCGGTACAAAACTGTTTTCCAGATTTTCGGCATCTTCGGTTGCCGCATCCAGATTGCGGCGGACTTGGCGCAAATAATCGGCGCTCTCCGGGTCCAGCTTGCCAAGCAACTTGCCCAATCCGGCATGGATGCTCTTCAGTTCCTCACTCAACATGACACTCCTCCATTTTTGTTTCATTCTCATTTATTGTGCGGTTTTCAGTGTTGCCTTTTTCAAATCTTGCCAGCAGAACGCGGCAGGCTTCGCAAATGTCACGGCCGGTTTTCACGGCGTAGGGGTCGGCGCAAAGCATGAGCCGGGTAATAGTCGCCGCCGCCATGCGCTCCCTGGCGAATGGGTCGGTCGGCCTTATTGGCGGATACGGCGTTTCGGGATGGGCGCGGGCTTTGCCGGTATTGCGGAAAGTTATCCGGTTATCGGGATTGCGGCCCTGCCTCTCAATAAAGCCTTCCGCCTCCAGCCATGAAACATAGCGGGATGTATGGCTGTAGCTTGTCCTGGTCAGCAGCGAGCATTCCTCAATTGTCCAGCCCGGCTTTGCGGCCCGGACAAATCGCCACACGCTTTCAAGCATGGCTGCTTTCCTTGGACGATGCCGGAAATTGTAAACGAAGGCTCCGCGTTCGGTGCGGGTAACTTCCCCATGCTTTACCATGTTGGAGACTCTGGCGCGGACAATTTCTTTGCCAGATTCGTCATCTATGCCCAAATAATCGTAAATAAGGCCATGACTGATTTCCTTGCCGTCCTGCCCAAGCGCCTGGGCCGCAGCCCGGACGGTTTCAAGATTCAGGTTGCGTTCCTCGCTCATGGCTATTTCCTCCTCCACGGCCTTGCGGCAAAGACAGTATCCAGCATGGCCGCGTCAACCGTGAAGCTTTCAGCGGCCTTTGCCGCCTTTTCCAGAAGCAGCATCATGTTGCGGACAAGGCGGAAATCGCCTTCGGCCCGTTCGGCAATGCGCTGGCAAAGCTCCGGCGGAATATCCAGGGCGGCTGCTTTCATGGCGTAAAGGCCGACTTCCGCAGGACTTATCGGGCCAAACTCAACCTCATGGGCAACCCGGCTCCAGACCCTGCGCCTTTCGGAAAGCAGCCCGAAAATGGCCTCTTCTCCGATCAGGATGATCGGGGCCCCGGTCATTTCAAGGATATCGCGCAGGTCTTCAATGCGTCCGATGGCAAGACGGTCGGCCTCATCCACAAAAATGGGCTTGCGCTCGCGCTCCAAAAGGTCAACAATGGCCTGTTTGCAACGGTCGGCATTCAGTCTTGGCAAATCGCCATTTTTGCCGCGAACCTCGAAAAGAACCCGTTGCAGGAAAGCGGCCTGCCGCCAACCCTCCCAGACGCGGATGTAAGCGCCGCCACGCTGGTAGTGATACTGGTCGGCAGCCACGGACTTGCCTCGCCCGGCCTGTCCATGCGCCAAAATAAAGCCGCTTGTCCCACGGCCCGCGTCAATGACAGCGTCAACAGCCTCGTTGAAGCGGGTCGTGGCTTCTGTTGGAATGATTACGTCTCGCATATATCCCCCTATGCTGTGGCGGCTTGCTGGGTCTGGCGGAAGCGCATCAGCTCCAGCAGGCCGTCATATTTTTGTTTGAAATTTCTTTGAAATTGCGGGGTGGCCTCGAAGGCTTCCATAAATGCCTTGTCCTCCGGCACAAGCTCCGCGCCTTTTTCATGCATGGCCTTGAAAAGATAGTCGTACCGGGCCGGCTCATCCGCGAAGCGTTTGGTCATTGACGGCTCGTAGCCGCTTGATTCCTGTTCATTCCTGGCCTGTTCCTTGGCGGCTTCGATTGCGGCTTTTTCCTCGGCGGACAAAGCGCGGCTCGTCTTTTCGGGAAGCGGCCTCGTCTTGAATGTTGTGGCCAGCTGCCTTTGCTGGGTCTCCGGAATAATGATTGATTCTACAATTTGCTTGATTCCCGCTTTGCCCTCGCGTTCCTGCCTTTTCTTGAGTTCCAGGGCTTCCGTTAGCCCTTGCGCCTGCGTTTCAGTTCCCAAGATTTGCGCCGCTGGATGGATTCCGGCCGCTATCCGATAATGCAGACGGTCACGCGCTTCGCAAATAAAATTGCCTTCGGGGTCATAGACAAGCACTGTGAATGGCGAAAGCTGCATATCATAGCGAACCATGACCGAATGACGGCGATTGGCAAGCTCCTCGCTCCAGTACAAGCGGCCGAAAAGTCTGATGCCGTTCTTGCTGATTGTGCGGATTTCTTTCTGGAGCATCATCAAGGTCAGTCTTTCCATATCAACGCCCGGCCCGCGCCCCGCCATGAAAATTTCATTGGGCGTCTTGCCCATGAGATGGGTGCGCGTCTGCGGGCGCAAAGAATAAGCTGCGAACCAGTCCGCAATCTGCTGGTGGGTTTCCTCAAGCGTCAGCGGCCCACGTCCGAGCTTTTTATGCAGGGCGCGGTGCAATTTTTCGTTGCAGTGGAGTCTTGCCGGCTTGTGGGCGATGTCCCAGCCTGTATAGGATGGCATTAGCTCCTCAAGCTCATGCATGGTTCCGAAAAATCGCTCAATAGGCTTGCTCTCTCCATGATAGGGCCACGCATGAATGACATCGCAGCCCAAATCCCGGTAAAGACCAAGGAATCCGGCCTGCTTAAAGTCTTCGCAGCCTTTGAAATACTTGGCGCGGAAGGCTTTGCCGTTGTCGATGTAGATAACTCGCGGGAATTTGCCCAGGTTGATGCATGCCCTGCGGAAAGCGCTTGATATGCAGTCAACATTTTCGGTGGCCATGACTTCCCAACCCAGAGGATAGCGGCTTGCGGCATCCAGAAAGAGCAGGAGGGTCATGCGGCATGGCTTGCCTGTTTCGGGATTTATCGATTCAAAATTGAGCGTGTGGCCATCCGCAATCACTATGTCGCCAACTTTAACAAGGCGCCAATCCCGTAGGATGGAAATCAGGCACTTGTCATTGAAGGCTTTTTCGCCTTGCCGGAACAGCGTCCATTCGCCAAAACAGGTCTCGGAATAGTTCTTGACCCAGCGGCGGATTGTGTCTTCGGAAGGAACATCAATATTTTCCGCCCTGCACCTGGCCTGAATAATGCGGATGCAGGTGCTGATTTGACGGTCGCCGTCCAAAACCTGTCCAAGAATTATTCCTTCATGTTTTTCGGTAATCATCGACTTGCCGCGATGGGCAATTCCACGCGCATCAGTCAGAACAAGCAGGGTGCCAGCTTCCTTGCGTTCCAGTTTCCAGTGTTCAATTGTTTTCCAGCTGATCTTTGGGCCAAGGGCGGCAAGCAATTCGGGCCATGCGCCGTTTTTGTAGGCAAGAATGAAGGCGTCTTTCTGGGCCACTGTCGCGCCATGCTTGCGCTGCCATTTCAGATAGAGGACAAGCAGGTCATCCTTGAGCATCGCTTTTTTGCGGCGCTTGTCATAAAGAATGGCTTGCCTTTTATTCGGAGGCAAAACAGCCAAGTTTGTCTTGGCGTCCAGCACTTCCGGCAATGCGGCGGACTTGGCGGATTCTTCTTCAATGGCCTTTCGCTCCTCCGCATTTCTAATGGCCTCCTGGGTGGCTTGTGGCATGGATGAAACGAGCCACTCATTGCCCCCACCCCGCCCGGAACGGGGACGGGATTGCCACGAATCGCGTTTGCCAGCTCTGTTGATAGATTGCACGGCGCAATCCAAAAGCTGGACTAATTCTTTGGATGTGTATGCCTCTTTGAGCGCCATGATGGGCTCCTATGCGACACTTGAAGTATTGCGTGGATCGAAAAGCAGTTTTTCTGGAATACCCAGTGAGCGAAGGGCATCAAGCACACGCGGGCTGTGCCGGAAACCGTTAAGTGTTGCGGAAACAGTTTGATGACTTACGCCTGCCAAACGTGCCACATCACCAAAATTTTTACCTTTGTTATCCAAGATGCGTTGGATATCCCGCTTTGCATCCGCTCGCGCTTGGCAATATGGTTGTAACTTGCTCATCATACCCTCCTGCTGGGGGTAAAGGTTCATTGCGGGAAAACGATATGCCTGTTATGGCTTATGGCTGATTTTTCACTTGATTTTGCACTTGCATTTTCAACCATCCGCAAAACTTAAATGCACTAAATTTTATGCAATGTAAATCTTTTTTGGTGTGTTCAAGAATAAAAAATTGTGCAAATAATTTTGTTTGTCAATTTAGCAGGTTATTGGGTGGCAGGTGTTCAACTTCCTGTTCAAGTTAGGAGGTGAGAACTTGAACCTCGCTGATAGGCCAGAAATGGTGAGAGACATAGTAGAACGGTTGAAAATTATCAGGACAAGCCTAGGAAAAAATGACCCTCGGAGTACCCAAGAAGGCTTTGCACAAAGCGTTCATTTCCATCGAAATACTGTGGGTCGTTATGAACGCGGGATTGGTGTGCCGGATATTGAATTTTGTGCGAATGTTTGCACAATTTATGGTGTATCTCCCATTTGGCTATATTTGGGCTTTGGAGATATGCAAGCTACTGCATCCATCGATAAAGCCGAAAAGGTCATTTTTCTGGACTCGGAAAGGCAGAAAAATCAGGGCTATTGCTCTGGGTGCGCTGCGCTAGAAAGAGCATTGGATAAAGAGCGGCTGGAACGGCAGGCTTTGGCTACAGAAAACAAGGACTTGAATTTTATGGTAGGGAAGTTGGAGGCTCAAGTTGAGGCAATGGAAAAAAGGGAAGAAAGGCCAGAAGCAGACAACGAAGCCAAGTCTGCCTGACCCTCCACTCTTATCGAAGAAGGCCAGAATTTTGGACTTCAGCACAGGCAAGATGATTTAAACAAAACTCCCTGGCGGGCCAAAATGCCACCTGCCAGGGTTGCGTCCATTCTCATTTCTCATGCGGAAGAGGCTTAAAAATCGCCTCCCGTTCTCATTTCTTTCTTTTTGCCAATTTTCGGACTGGTCAAGCGTCAGTTCCGCATCAGTCAAAGAAAAGTCGCCCATCGGTCAAGTTCGATCCGCTCCCATAGCCATTCTCATCTTTAATGCGGCCCCATACTCAAATTCTTTTTTATCCGGCATAGGGCAGGCCATCAAGGCAAGGTCTTCCGCCTCATTAACGCTTTATTTGCTGGCTTCGCCTAATGCTGTATGCGGGATTTGGTCTTGCGCTTGCAGGAGCCTGTGCAGTGGCTTTTCTGGGCTACAAGTAACGTGTATTTGTGGCTGACGCCGCTGTGGTGCCCGGCAATCAGGTGTTTCCTACTGGTGTCCCCTCTCTCCGCCTCGCGGCCAGACTGGAAAAGGCTTTGAAGCTGTATCGTGATGGAATCTGCCCTGTGATTATTGTCAGCGGGGGCATTGGCAAGGAAGGGGTTGACGAAGCAAAGGCAATGGCTTCCTGGCTGTTCCAGCGCGGAGTCCCCAGGCGCGCTGTGGTGATTGACTCCTCTGGCGTAAATACAGCTTCTAAATATGCGGGATCAGCCATATAGGATAATTACAATGGTTTCTATTTTTTATCCGATATATTTCCGCCCTGGCCTATGTATTTTTTGCACACTTTTTCGGAAAGCAAACCTTCTTTGCATATCTCTCGGTATCTGTAGGCATATTTTTCCAGGTGGCCTTCAATCGCCTCCCCTTCGCCTTGGGCAACAAGGTAGTATTTTTTACGTAAACCAGGAACTTCTCGATAAGCAGGAAACACAAAAACCTTAACCTGAGGCGGCATTATGTTGTTACCATAAGATTATGGTATGCACGCAAGCTAACTTTTATATCGTCTCGCAAATTCGTACAGGCACAAGCAAATATTATAAAAAATATAATAGCGTAAAAACATGGCATACGATAAATTAAAAAATTACGCATAAACTATCCTTAATTATTTTGTACATTCTGTCCGGATAGATAAGGCTCCATAGGTAGTTGCATATTTTGTCTGTATAAGAGGCGATAACTCATCCGCTGTATATATTCTGCTTGTGTATGTACATTTCTTTGTTTTAACATCAAATACTTTCACAAATACAGGCTGGTTATAAATAATGTTTAAAAAAGCGCTGTCCTTCCAACTTATATAGTATATTTCGGTCATATAACAGCCTGACAATGAAAGATCAGCGCATTCGGGATAGGGTCTAATCTTGAAAATATATCCATGATATATATAAAGAGAGATAACTATCATAAATATAAAAAATAATATTATAGTTATTCCGTCCTTTATTATGCTCAAATTCTTCATAAAAATGCCAACTTGCCTTATCAACACTCCGTTATCACGGTATCCAGCGCACAAGGACTTTGGGGAAATCAGGTGACAAACCAAATTTTTCTGTATTTCTGCCATATATGATCTATCCACATAGATTTATCCCGTAAACAGTAAATTACCAGATAACCTCATACATGGGCAGACATTCATTTTTAGCTTGTAAAAACCATAAGTTTTCCCTGCACTCCAAAATGGCATCCCTCATTTCTTATTTTATCTTTTATTAAAAAATCAATTTGGTGGAATAAACTTTCCATTACATTTTGTATCGATAACTAACATTCCATACCTGGATGCATTGGGAATTAAAGTCAACGGAGTTAAAAAATCAAGATCATATATATTGCTGGTATAAACACATGATTTAGTCCGTAGATCAAATACTTTGACAAACGCTGGATATCTGTAAACCCAATTTAATAATGTGCTATCATCCCAGTCAATTAAATATAATTGCGTAACATAGCATCCTGACAATGATACATCACCATCCTCAGGAAAATCCCGTATTTTTATAATTATGCCATAATAAACATAGGCGCTGCACAGGATAATTGATATTAATGCCAGGCTACAGGTCAGGCAGCCGTATTTATTAAATATTTTCATATTATGGTTTATGTATCTGGTGTTTGCTTTTACTCAATACTGATTCAATTTTCCCTTTACAAGCCTGCGCGGAGCCGCGATTCTTGCCCGCATTGTGCGGAAACGTCTTGCGGACGCAGTGGCGGTTCTGGAGAATGATCCGGACACAACTCCTTCAGGCCGATTTTGGCCGTGTCATTTCTGGCCGCTTCCAACGCCATGCCCACATCCTGAAAGCGCATTATGCCTGTGCCAGCAGGAACTGTGGCGGTAGTGTGCCATTGCCCATCTTCATAAAGGCTCTGGCCTATGCTTCCCACCTGATTATCGAAATATACCCGCCGCAGGACATGCCCATCCAGCCTGTAGCCGTTATGCTGGTTGGAAACAGTGTATTCAGTGCGTTTTTCCGCCATGCCATATGCAAGTGTGCGGGGAGTATTCGGGGAGATGTCCGCTACGCCTGATTTTCCATGACCGCCTCCGTCTTGTCCAGTGTTTTTGGCTTCCATTCCGAAACATAATTTTCGTCATCCTGTATCCGCTGCAATTCCCGGATTACAGCCGCATGGTTTTCACGGGTTAATTCCAATTCCGCCTTCTGTGGGAATTCTTTGCCTAAAGCTGAATCAATGGTCTGTAGTTCGGCCTTTTCCTGCGCAGCCTTTTCCCGCTGCCCCTTGATGGCTTCATCAAAACCAGTGGCAAGAACATTATCCATGCGCTGGAACAGCCCTGAAAGGCTTAATTTGTCATCAAACATATAAAGCAGATTATATGGCCGGTATTCCTGGCCTTCCGCTCCTTTCAGAGCAAGTCTGAAACCGTCCTGGTCGCCAATCCCGCGAAAACGCTCCACATAGACATCAAAGCCGCGATAAGAGCCAAAGTGGTATTTGGCCGAGGAATTTTTGGTTACTTCCTTGATGCCGCCCACAAGATGGTTTCTCATTTTCTCATTGTCCTGGACAAAAAGAATATTCTGGCCAACGCGCAATTCCACCTTGATTTTTTCCTTGCCCTTGTCCGTTACATGGCGGGTATTTTCGTCCCTTAACTTTATATTGCCAGCATATATTTTTTCAGCTTTGGCCAGCCTTTCATCAGTAGATTTTAGCCATTTAAGCCTGTCGCGCAGACGGTATTGCGCCCGCTGGTGCTGGGAATAAAGAGCCTCCAGCTTGCGCAAATCGCTTGCCAGTTGCACCTGCATGAGAATGAGGGGATTGCCGGATGCCGCCGCCTTCATTTCAGCGGCATTTGCGGCTTCCGACGCCACGTCATCAATGACGCGCTGAAGCAAATCGCCCTTACGAAATTGCTCAATCGCGGCCGATTTGTACTCTATGGCCTGCCACATCCTGACAAAAATTTAAAGGATAACTTATTGATATTACATGATAAATATTTAAAATAAAATTTAATACCGCTCGAAATACCGCCATCAAAAAAATATTTTATGGGAGTTCGGTGAATGAATGTGGACGATATCCTATAGGGGATACCGACAGTATACGACAAGATATGTATAAATTAAAATATTGTGATGGGAAATGACTTTAAAAACTATGACAACATTGTCATTTCAAATGCTAAGTACTTGGCAAAAAATTAATGTTCATATCCCTCGATAACGCGCAAGCGCCATGAAGCATTAACGCCAAAATACGGGCCGGGATATGTACATTTATTTAAGACAAGCACTTATGCACAAAGTTACAGCCTATAATTAATGGCACAAAAAACCATAACTCCATTATGGAGCAGTTTTTTCTTTGTAGCATAGAGGAGGAATTATTTATCCACTTTGACAACATATTTAGCAATAAAATCTGGACTTGCACCCACAAGCACATAGCTCATCTGGTCATATATGTAAACATCACTCAATATTTTCAAACCTGACTTTTTTATCTCATTAATCATAAAATTAAATATATTTTTATGGCTTTCTATGTCACCTCTATGAAACATAAAAGCGTACCGTCCTTTTGGAATTTCCTTAAAATTCACATCGTTTCCATCGTATATATTTCTGAAAAAATAGCATATCTTATATTCTTTTTTTATGGCATATTCTCTAGGAATAATACTTCCCAATGGCAGAGCAGCAAAATCATCTGATGACAAGCTATCCATAAGACAACTCGAATAACATTCTACACTGCTCTCTCGGTTTAGCATCTTATCAGAATCAATTTTATAGAAATCTATATACATGGTATCTTGATCTTTAAAAAATAATGTATCAAATTGCTCTGATATACTTTCCTCAGAAATTTCAATAATCTGATTTAGCAACAACAGACGATTAGTAAACTTTTTCTGCTTTTTCTCCAATAAAGGAACTTGCTCTTTGAGTAAATTTAAGTAGCCTGAATTAGTTTCATTATTGCGATATTTTTTAATTTCATCCAAGCTTGCTCCGCCTTCCTTAAGAAGTGAGATCAAATCAAAATCAAAATATTGCTCTATCCCATAGCCTCTATAGCCATTACCAGCAATATACTTGGGTTTAAGCAGCCCTTTCCTGTCATAGTGCAGCAGAGTTTCTTTTGTAGTCCCGCAAATGCGGGCAAATTCCCCAACCTTCAGAAATTTTTTCATTTCACAAAAAACTCCTTGACCCTTGTCCTACACAGTAGTTTACACTTCTCCCTTATTGGCGGCAAGTCCCGATGACGCGGGATGAGTTATCTTTAAAATTCCCAGTGAGCAAAAGGTTGCCATATGAAGAAATGGTCTGAATTCGCAAATGTCCGCGCAGCTTGTGCATATTTTTTCGTGTGTCCGGGACTGGCTTATGGCCTTTTCACTTCACGTCTCCCAGCTTTAAAGGAACAAACTGGAGCCAATGAAGAACAAATCGGGCTCCTTTTGCTTTGTCTTGGATTGACAAGTCTGGCTGCTCTTTTTTGTAGCGGCTGGTTTATCTCCCGGGTTGGAAGCCGCTTTATTTTGAGGTATGGATCTCTCGCTGTTCTTCTTGGAATATGTCTGTGCGGACTTGCAACAAGTCCGATTTCCCTTGGGGCAACGTGCGTCCTTACCGGTCTTGGGATGGGTCTTGTTGATGTCGCAATGAACACACAAGGCATTCAGGTCGAGAGGCGTTATACGACGTCATGCATGTCTTTTATGCATGCTTCCTATAGCCTAGGCGGAGTGGCAGGGGCTTTGTCAGGAGCTTTATTCGCGGGTATGGGGCTGGGAATGTTTGTAAATGCTCTGGTCGTGCTTGGCCTGTATGCATGTTTTCGTCCTTGGGCTGTCCCAAAACTTTTGGCTGATCTTCCTTCCCAGGCCGTAGTGCCTAATTGCAAAAATAATGATATGAATATATGGTGCTTCCAAAACGGGAGCGGTTATGGCGCGAACAGCACGAGAAGTCACTTGTTCAGGCGAAGAGGAACGTATTTTAAACAACATTGCGAGTAGCCGTACAGCGTCTTTTTCTGAAGTCCTACGGGCAAAAATTATCCTTTACTGTCTTCAGGGAATGCCGCTGTCCCATATTGCAAAAAAACTTGATGTCAG
>Ga0209694_1002420_pt1 | contig 15531 bp, 12 predicted proteins | sample GluameincwithD2O_FD_187499 | JGI IMG/M metagenome (GOLD analysis project Ga0209694, IMG submission 187499) | Mouse cecum microbial communities from Vienna, Austria - Glucosamine amended microcosms incubated with D2O (SPAdes) (version 2) | ecosystem: Host-associated > Mammals > Digestive system >... | reverse complement strand
AAATGAGAGCAACTCAGCCATGAGTCAGGCGGCGATTTCATTGAACTAACCCCCATGGGGGTTAGTTCAATGAAACACCACTTGTTGGAGACTCATTGGTTTCTGATTACTCTCATACAATACGAGGAGAGAGTATGAAACAGTTAACTGGAAATCAGGTTCGTCAGATGTTCCTGGATTATTTTGAATCCAAGGGACACATGATTGAACCAGGCGCTTCCTTGGTGCCAAACAATGACCCTACATTGCTTTGGATTAATGCCGGGGTTGCCGCATTAAAGAAATACTTTGATGGTTCTGAAAAACCAAAAAAGAATCGGATTGCCAATGCGCAAAAATCCATTCGTACCAACGACATCGAAAACGTTGGAAAGACAGCCCGTCACCATACGTTCTTTGAAATGCTTGGCAACTTCTCCATTGGAGATTACTTCAAAAAGGAAGCTATTCCTTTTGCCTGGGAATTCTTAACCAGTGAAGAATGGATGGGTATTGATAAAGACCGACTTTATATTACTGTCTACACCGATGATGATGAAGCGTATCGAATCTGGACGGAAGAATGCCACGTGGATCCATCTCACATTTTAAAAACAGAAGAAAACTTCTGGGAAATTGGTAAAGGACCAGGAGGACCTGACACTGAAATTCACTTTGACCGTGGACCTGAATACGATCCTGAAGGTCTTGGTGAAAAACTCTTCTTTGAAGAGATGGAAAATGACCGCTATATCGAAGTCTGGAACGTTGTCTTCTCACAATATGACTGTGATCCTGAACTGGATCGTAAAGATTATAAGGAACTGCCGCAGAAGAATATCGATACTGGTATGGGACTTGAACGTCTGGTCGCCTTGATTCAAGGTGGAGAAACCAACTTTGATACGGATCTGTTTTTGCCAATTATTCGTGCCACTGAAGAGCTTTCCGGTGTTCCGTATGAAGGTGAATACAAGATGGCTTATCGGGTCATTGCTGACCATATTCGTACCCTTGTTTTTGCCCTATCCGATGGTGCCGGTTTCTCCAATTCCGGACGCGGCTATGTACTTAGACGAGTTTTACGCCGCGCTGTCCGCTTTGGTTTAAAACTGGGTCTTGATGAACCATTCCTTTATAAACTGGTTCCGGTTGTCGCTGAAAATATGAAGGACTTCTATCCATATTTAATGGATACAATTGAAAAAAACCAGAAACTGATCCGCAAGGAAGAAGAAACATTCAAAAAGACATTAAAGAATGGACAGGCATTGCTTGATGAAGAAATGGCAAAAGCCAAGGATGGCCGTCTGGATGGGGAAGTCGTATTCAAACTTTATGATACCTATGGATTCCCATTTGAAATGACTCAGGAAATTGCTGAAGAAAATGGTCTGAGCGTAGATCGTGAAGAGTTTGATGCCTGCATGGCTGCTCAGAAAGAAAGAGCCAGAAATGCAAGAAATGTTGAAGATTCCTTTGCAGAACAGAATGAAGAACTGATGAACTTTACAGAAGCCTGTGAATTTACTGGTTATGACAACTTAGAAGGCGAAGGAAAAGTCATCGCTCTGTTTAAGGATGGTCATCGCGTGGACTCTTTAGAAGATGAAGGTCAGGTCATTCTGGATAATACCGTATTCTATGTACAGTCTGGTGGACAGATTGCTGATACGGGAATTCTTGAAACGCCAACCGCAAAAGTCAGAGTTCTTGATGGAATCAAAACCCGTAACTCCCAGCATCTGCATTCCGTTGTGGTTGAAGAAGGAATCCTTTCTGAAGGCGATATCGTTTCAGAAAAGGTCGATGAAAAACGCCGTAAGAAGACAACCGCCAACCACTCTGCAACTCACCTTTTACAAAGCGCATTAAAGCAGGTATTTGGTGATGATGTTCATCAGATGGGAAGCTTTGTTGGTCCTGACTATTTACGTTTTGACTTTAACTCATCGGATAAACCAACCACCGAACAGCTTGCTCAGATCGAAGATCTGGTCAATGGCATGATTGATGGTGCTTATCCGGTAACAAAAGAAATTATGAATATTGAAGAAGCCAAGAAAACGGGAGCCATGGCTTTATTCAATGAAAAATATGGCGATCAGGTTCGAGTCGTTACTATGGGAGATGTTTCCTGTGAATTCTGTACTGGATGCCATGTAGACAATACAGAGGAAATTGGCGTCTTCAAGATTTCCAATGAAGAATCGATCGGAAGCGATACCCGTCGTATTACCGCAAAAACCGGTAAGGCGGCCTATGAAGAATTCGCGCAGTCTCAGAAGATGCTGCAAAATATTGCCCGCTTCATCAAAGCAAAAGGTCTCAAGCAGCTGGATGACAAGGTAGAAAACTCAGTATCTCAAAACCGCATCCTGCAAAAAGAAATCGAAGATCTCAGAAATCAGATCTTTACGCTGAAAGCCAAGGAATGGGCAGGGGAAGCTGTATCAATGGGTGATTTAAAGGTTCTGATCAAGAAGGTAAAAGGTCTTGATGGAGCCGCCTTAAAGGATATCGCGGCTTCCTTAAAGGGAGATCATCCGGATATGGTAGTCTTCTTTGCTTCTGTCAATCCGGAAAGCTCCAAGATTGTCTTTGTCTGCGGAGCTGGCAAGGATGCAGTCAAAAAAGGCATTAAGGCCGGTGTGCTGGTCAAAGCAGCCGCTAATCTTTGCGGCGGAAACGGCGGAGGAAAACCGGATCTTGCTTCTGCTGGCGGTAAGGATGCATCCAAACTCGATGAAGCCTTCGATGAAGTAAAAGCTCAGATTGAACAGATTGCCCAGGCTTAACAGCCGATTTGTTTTCAGATTTGCGTTTTGTGCTTTATATTGTAAGTCTGTCTTTAAATCATTAAGATTCCAGATTATTCAGATTGGTTATTGCAGAATTACGAAATTCCGGTTGGATCATCATCCGTTAAAACTTATTCAAAGCCTGAATCAGTAAAAATTGTTCAGGCTTTGTACAAGTTGGAATTGAAAATTTCGATTATGATTAATAGACGAACAGGTTTAGCAATTATCTTATGAATTCGACGATTCGTAAGAATAAGAATTGTTTTCAAAGTTTAAAAGGTGGTTTAAACTTTATATATCAGGCAGTATGACTGCCTCTTGTTTCTAACGATCAAAAGCCAGGATCCATGAGAAATCCTGCGCTAGCAGATCGGTAAATATTCATCCAAGAACGTTAGGAGATGATGGTATGCGTGATGTTACAGAAACAATGACTTTTACTACGGAAGAATTCCGCAGAGAAAACATCAAAAAGGTTCTCAGAGAAGTTTCCGATGCTTTACAGGAGAGAGGATACAACTCAGAAAACCAGATAGCAGGTTATCTGATTTCAGCGGATCCTGCTTACATCTCTTCTCATAAAAATGCCCGGAATCTGATCCAGAGAATTGAGCGATATGAAATTATCGAAGAGCTCGTTCGGGCTTATCTGGAGAAGTAGTTCATGGACAGAATCCTTGGACTCGATCTTGGCAGCAAGACATGCGGTGTTGCGATCAGCGACCCGTTAGGAATTATTGCCAGAGCGCTTACCACCGTACGCTTTGAATCAGATGACTATGAGACCTGTTTGGAAGAAGTTTTAAAGCTGTGCAGGGAAAATAAGGTGAAGAACGTTGTTTTGGGCCTTCCCAAGCATATGAACGGGGATATTGGTATTCGCGGAGAGATTTCTCAGGATTTCGCTCACATGCTTGAAGAAAATGGCATCAAGGTGACCTTATGGGATGAACGCCTGACGACTGTCAGCGCTGAAAAGCTGTTAATCAGCGGCGATGTATCCCGTAAAAAACGCAAGAAAGTCATCGATCAGATGGCTGCCGTTCAGATTTTGCAAAACTATCTTGATCGTCAGAAAAATTTCTAATCCTGTTCATCCTGTGCGATTTTCGGCTTCTTGAAGCAGGTTGAATCAAACAGAAAATGAATCATCAGGCTCATCAATTCATGAATGACTTCTTTAAAGAACCAATTCTGAATGGTAGGCTTCGATCAGATTCATCAACTGACTGGCAGGTCTATGAGATATAGACTGTACTGATTTGTATTACAAGCTCTGCAGATTTTGCAGGGCTTTTTTTGATTTTCGATTTTTGTTTGTTGGTTTTTTATTTTTTTCTTAGACTTCTAATTCGCTGATGTTTGATTCTTTGACTTTTAGAGAATTGGCATTCGTTATCTGCTCCAGCACTTCTTTGTTACATGATCAAAAGAATGCTGCGATTCCTGTTATGTTCATGGATTGGACAATGAATTTGAGGAAAAGCAGAGAATGAATACGGCTTAAATCTTACAGATGGCTGTCTTGCATGTTATTTCTCTAATATAAGCCTGAATATAAGCCTGCGAATGCGCTCTAAAGCCAGTTGATAGAGGAGCTGAAGATTTATAGCGTATTTATTATGGTAGAATAAACAATGATCTGAAGGCATAAACAGCCGGAAAGGAGAGCTATCACATGTTAGATTCAAACAGTTTGTATATCACAGACGAAAACGGTGTAGAAAAAAGAATGATCATTCTTTTTACCTTTGATTCGGAAGATTACGGAAGACAATATGTTGTATTCCAGGATCCGGATGGTGAAGAAACAGAAATCTTCGCAAGCGCATATACGGATGAAGGCGATCTGATGCCAATCGAATCTGAAGAAGAGTGGGAAATGGTAGAAGAAGTCATCAATACCTTCGCGGATGATGAGGAAGAAGTGGATGAGTAATTCTTCAAGACGTTCCAAGCCGAAGAAAAAGCGTAGAGTCAAAGTCTGGCTGGTTATTGTTCTTGTATTGCTGCTGATTGTCCTGGCGGCTGTTGGTGGATTCTATTTCTGGTATTCAGGCTCTTTGAAACCAGCGGGCAATGCAGAAGATAAGCAGACCATCGTGATTGAAGATGGCGAAAGCTATGATCAGATGCTTGATGAGCTTGAACAGGAAGGCTTTATCAAATCCGCAAATGCAGCCAAAATTTACGCGAAGCTTTCCGGCAGTCATACTCATTTTGCAGGAAACTTCACGCTGAATAAGGACATGAGTACTCCGGAAGTTCTTCAGTTTCTGGCTGATCAGAACAATATGGATAAAACCTATGCGGTTGTTACCATTCCAGAAGGTTACTGGGCTAAGCAGATCGCAAAAACACTTTGTGAATCGTTCCCGGAATATAAACCTGAAGATTTCATGAATCTCTGGAATGATCCGGCTTATATTGACACTCTGGCGGTTGATTATCCATTCCTGAATACCGAAATCCTCAACAACAGTGATCTGTTTGTAAAACTGGAAGGATATCTGTTCCCGGAAACGTATTATATCGATTTTGGTTCAACTCCTGATCAGATTACCAGAATTTTTCTGAATCAGTTTGCGACTGTTTACGATAAGTATAAAGCCCAGATTGAAGCTTCCCCCTATACGTTAGAAGAGATACTGACTCTGGCCAGCATTGTTCAGTTTGAGTCCGGCAAAGCCGATGAAATGCCAATGATTGCTGGAATCTTCTACAACAGGCTCAATCAGGGAATGCCTTTACAGTCTTCTGTAACGGTTTGCTATGCATTGCAGGACCAGTTTGATTCTGCTCAGGCCTGCGAAACCAATACAGATATTGATTCTCCGTATAATACTTATATCTATGCAGGAATTCCAATCGGACCGATCCTGAATCCAGGAGAAGAAGCGATCAAGGCCGTTCTTGAGCCGGTTTCTTCTGATTATCTGTTCTTTGTTTCGGATATTCATGGCGATGGAAGCATTCATTATGCAAAAACTTATGAAGAGCATCTGGCCAATGTTGAAAAATTCAACCTCAATATTGAGTAAGTAAGACTTCATACGTTTCTTAAACTGATAAAATAGTAGAATCTGCATAACTCCTTAATGGAAAAGCAGATGACGAACTGAAAGGAAATAAAGATTAAAAATGCCAAGCGATAAGTTTTATGTCACCAAGGAAGGTCTGCAGGAACTTCAGAACGAACTCGATACTTTAGTTCATGTCACAAGACAGGAAGTCATTCAGGAACTACAGGAAGCCCGTGCTCAGGGTGACCTTTCTGAAAACGCCGATTACGATGCAGCGCGTGATCATCAGGCACGTGTCGAAGCCCGTATTCGTGAACTCGAAGCTCTGATTAAGAACTCCGAAATCATTAAGGAAGAAGAAAAAGGAAAAGGAGCCATCAGTGTTCGTTTAGGATCCACGGTAACCGTCCGTGATCTTTCCGATCAGTCTGAAAACACCTATTCAATTGTGGGTACCATCGAAGCTGATCCATTCGAAGGAAAGATTTCCAACGATTCTCCGTTTGCCAAAGCAATTATGGATAAAAAAGAAGGTGACGTAGTCACTGTATCGAATGTCGCTGAACCTTACGAAGTTCAGATCCTCGCTATTCATTAAACTTTGTCCTGATTAACCGCAATTTAACTATTCAAATCAGAAACCGGATATTCCAGCCGATGTTGGAATATCCGGTTTCTTTTTTTCGAAAATTAAGATGAAGTATGAAGTGAATTTAACAATTTGTTGATGGGATGGTCGATGAGTCTGGTTTGGAATTGCTTGTTGGATTGTTTTTGAAATCGATTTGATGTTCTGATTAAGAAACTTTCCGGATTGAGTATGGAAAGTTCAAAAAAAGCAGATGAGCCGATCCGGTGAGGATTTTGCTCATCTGCTATTCTTCTATTCTTCTTTTCTGAATTTCTTTTTGGAGCGCATTTAAAGTTGAAGGTGTTTCTACAGGCTAAGCCAATACGGCCTTGTCCTGATCTAAGAACGAACAGCGTGCCTGCTCGCTTTATTTTCTTTTTTGAAGGAATTCTGGCAGAGGTTTTCCTTCTTTTCTCCATTGGGTATATTCAGCAGTAGCGGTAAATTCGACATCTCCAGCTGAATTCAGACAGGTTTCAAGGGAATCCTGAACCACTCCGATGATAAATCCGATGGCTACCACCTGCATGGCAATTGCATTATCGATTCCAAATAACGAGCAGGCCATTGGAATCAATAGCAGAGAACCTCCGGCGACTCCACTGGCTCCACAGGCTCCTAAAGCACTCATTACGGATAAAAAGATAGCAGCTGGAAAGGAGACCGAAATTCCTAAGGTATTGCAGGCCGCTAAAGTCATAATGGTGATTGTAATCGCCGCTCCATCCATGTTGATCGTTGCCCCAAGAGGAATGGATACAGAGTAGAAGTTTTTATCCAGACCCAGTTTCTTGCACAGTTCTATATTTACTGGAATATTTGCTGCAGAAGAACGGGTAAAGAAAGCCGGGATTCCGGATTCCTTCAGGCAGCGGAAAATCAGAGGATATGGATTGCATTTAAGAAAGAAAGAAATAATCAGCGGACTGACGATGAATGCCATAAAAAGCATGGTACCAACCAGCAGTAAAAGCAGTTTTCCATAGTCTGTAAAGATTGAAAGACCATTGTTGGATACGTTCTCAAAGACTAAACCCATGATTCCAAAAGGAGCCAGATTGATAATCCAGCGAACGATATCGCTGATTGCATCCGCAACATTGCTCATGAATTCCTTGGATGAATCGGATCCGATTTTCTTCATCGCAAATCCAAACAGAACCGCCCACATCAGGATTCCAATGTAATTGCCTTCAGCTAAGGAAGTAATTGGATTGGATACAATGTTGGCAAGCAAAGTATGGAAGACTTCGCCTAATCCCTGAGGAATAACTTCAGCACTGGCGCTTTCTCCTAAAACGAGAGTCTGTGGAAACATCTTGCTAGTGATAACCGCAAGAACTGCTGCTCCAAAGGTCGTCAGCATGTAAAGAAAGATTACCCGTCCAAACCGTTTATCCAGTCGGGCAGAATTCTGACATAAAGCACTGGATACAATGACGAAAACCAGGATTGGAGCAATCGAGCGAAGAGCTCCGACAAATAGAGTTCCAAATTCGGCAATCCATTTCATGGATGGAATAAATAATCCAATCAAAGCGCCAATGATCAGACCAATCAGAATTCTCAGGATTAAAGAAGTCTGATTATAAGCGGCAACGACCTTCTTGATGGCAGGAAGAAAGTTTTTCATTCATAATCTCCTATTCGTTTGTTTGATGACTCTATGAATCCGGGAAAAGATCCTTTGATTCATATTACGTTTTCATATCTTCAAATAAAAAATTCGTTCTTTGTTTTTTGCTCTCATGAACTAGATGAAAATCATCTGCTAAACCAATCAGCAGGACTCTATGGTTTATGAACTTGTTTGGTTGATCCTGGAATCTGAACATTGAAAATTCAGTAAATCGAACAGGCAGAAAACAAATATCCAGATTTCAGAATTAAAGCCGTTTTCTCCTGCAGTATGATGCAGTACATATTTTCAAATCTAATCGTTTTACAGGAAGATTCTTCGATGGAAAGATCTTTGAGATGGATTGAAATTTCTTATTTTGATTCATTGAAAACTGTTTTTTAATGTAAAACACCAGTTCATAAAATATGAACTGTAATGCCTGATCACAAGTAAAATATTTATAAAAATCTGCATAATCGGCTATATTTGTTCATTTCTTCTGGCTAATCAACTCTGTTCATCCAACTCCGCTCATCCAACTTTCACCATTCATTTTTTTGATACTAAAGTACGAATAACTCAGTGAAAATCTTTAAATCAGAGAACAGAAATAACGTTTTAGCACTGATAATGTACAAAATAGAACAAGAGTCTGATATAACTCCTAATTATAATGGTTTATGCAGCGAAAACTCGTAACATAGGAATGTGTGATTTTTCTTTGGCTTATAAACTAAGTCGAATCTGGATGGTTATTGATCTGAGCTTCTAAGTGAATTTCTCTTTGTCTCAGAAACAAAGAAGCTTTTCGAAATCATTTGAAATCAGTTATGATAGTTTTTGAGAGAATTGTTTATCGATTTACATTAAGGTCATAAAACCATTGAATGGTCAATAGTTTTATAAGTTAATGATCTTTTTGTTTCCAAATAGAGTGGATGAGCACGATTCAAACCATAAGTTACTGAAAGGATGATTTAAATGCGAATCTGGATTTGTGATGATAATAATGAAGCGATAGGCTCGCTTAGCGAAATAATTGAAGAAATTGGACCTCATTCATTGGAAACATTTGTTGATCCAGTCCATATGCTGAATGCCTTAAAAACCTGTGATGCCGTAAATGTTCCAGAGATTGTTTTTCTGGATATTGAATTAAAAACGGATCAGACGGGTTTTGATGTGTTCGAACAGATCAGCCAGATCAATAAGTCGATTCTGATTATTTTTATCCCTGCCTATTCCGATGAATACGCACAGGAAGTACTTTTGCGAACCGATAATCCTTTTGGATATCTGACTAAGCCTTTTGAGGCTGACTATGTTCGTCAGTACCTGAATAAAGCAAGCCAGGTCCACCGCGAGGGACGCTTCTTATGCTGCAAATTTAAAGGAAAGGAATTCCATATTAAGGAATCCTCAATCCTGTATCTCGAAAGTGCCAAACATGTGACAAAAATCGTAACTAATTATGGAACCTATCGGGTCTATGAAAAGATCAGTGAATTGCTGCCAAGACTTTCAAAACATTTTGTCGCCTGTCATAAGAGCTATTTAGTAAACCTTGAAGCCGTCAATCGACTCTACCCAAACATGCTTGTTTTGGAAAACGGAAAAGAGATCCCCATATCCAGATCCGCGAAAGCAAAAGTACGCTCTGCCTTCAATGAGTTTTTAAAAAGTCAGATGCCGCAAAGTTTAGATGTGTTTCAGAATCAATCAGATCTTTCTGATTCTTCAGAGAATTCCTGTGACAGACAGGAATTGATCGATAGTGGAATTCTTCTTCCTGCTTCAGAAGAAACAAACAAAGAAACGTCAGATGTTGAGTAGTCAGATGTTTAATTATGGAAAGCCAATGAAAAAAACTGGTCATTGATGTCAATTCAAAAAAAGCTAAAACGGGTAGCTGGTGACCAAATCATCTATTGATAAATGAAAGCCGAATCCGTAGGTAAAGCCAGAAGCAATCCAGCCTGGATTAAAAGAGTAAATGACGATCAGAAGTTCATCGAAAAGAACTTTTGATCGTTTTTCTATCGCTTCGCCCAAATGATGACTGTCATGCTTTGTTTGCTTAACGAAATCGAAAAGCCGGTAAAGAAAATATTTCATACACAAAGCAACCAATATATGGTGAAAAAAGCAAATGCCAGTCGATAGAATCTCACATGAACTCTTCAGGATCTGAGCTTGAAGCGTTTTTTTTTCAGCAGATATTGACGTGGTTATTGTGAACTTGAGTATGAATGAAATCGGATGAATAAGATTTGGAGGCTAAATAATCATGGAAACCAGAGTCTTACGATATTTTCTTGCGGTTGCCCGGGAACAAAATATCTCAGCCGCTGCAGATACTCTGTTTAGGTCGCAGCCAGCTCTTTCAAGACAGATGATGGAGCTGGAACGAGATCTGGGAGTGCGTCTGTTTAACCGCGGTCAGAAAGGCCGGAAGCTTGAATTAACTGAGGAAGGGCTGTTACTGAAAAAACGGGCTGAAGAGATCATGATTCACCTGGAAAAAACTGAAAACGAGATTAAATCCTCCTTTGAGGATCTTTCTGGAGACCTGTATATCGGTGCTGGAGAATCGCCTTCATTTGATCTGATCGCAAGAACCTGCACCATCTTTATGAAACAGTATCCGAACGTTCAGATTCATCTCTATTCAGGAAATGCAGATGATGTTCGACACCGTCTGGATAATGGAATTCTGGATTATGGATTATTTATCGGGAATGTTTTGATGGATGGCTTGGAGTATCTGACCTTTACTGCCCGGGATGAATGGGGGATTTTAATCAGCAGTGAACACCCTCTGGCAGAGAAATCTGCAATTAAACCAGAAGATTTAAATAATGTGGCTTTACTTGTTTCTGAACAATCAAGAAATGATGATTTATTTACTGGATGGCTTCGCAGAGAGCTGCAAAGCCTGAACATTGTTGGAAGATACAATCTGGTCTATAACGCATCTCTTCTGGCAGCAGAAAATGCGGGCGCCGTTTTGTCATTGAAGGGACTGGTCAGCTCCTGTATGCGAAGAGAACTTCGCTTTATTCCACTTGATCCTCCTTTATATGCTTCACTCAACTTAGCCTGGCGATCAAGCCATGACTTATCCAGACAGGCACGGATCTTTTTAAACCTTCTTCAAAACGAAATGCAAAGCTCACCTGGTTTTATGCATCCAACGCATAGCTTGAGATAAAAAATGGATATTTGATGACCTGTTTTCTGCGCGGTATAACCTAATCGTGAAATGAAATCCGCCTTGAAGCAATCCAATTAAAGGCATAATCGAAAAGAGAAACAGATCAAAGAATCATATTTCATTCAATAATAATCGTTATGTTTATACTGATGGATCTCTTTGATCTTCTCGATAACTTTCACATTTAATTTTAGCGATTAAACAGTAAGAGAACAGAAGATTTATAAGAGGAGACTTAATGGAAAAACAGGTTATCGTCAACGGACGCTTTCAGAAAGAGCGCCCTTTATACCGCGCAAGAAATCTTGAACTTAAGGACTGCATCTTTAATGAAGGTGAATCCCCATTAAAGGAAGGAAAAAATCTTTGTCTGGATCACATTCAGTTTCGCTGGAAATATCCATTATGGTGCTTCAGCAATGTATGCATCTCTAAAAGCATCTGGGAAGAAATGGGAAGATCCGGATTCTGGTATACCAATGATATGCGGGTATCAGACTGTCTGATTGAAGCAGCTAAAAATTTCAGACGTTGTGAACGCCTGGTCATCGAAGATACAGAGCTGCTGAATGCACAGGAAACTTTATGGTCATGTCAGGATATCACACTAAGAAATGTCAGTGCCCGAGGAGATTACTTTGGGATAAATTCCAAAAGAGGAACCATCTCCAATCTGCATCTTTGCGGCAATTACTGTTTTGATGGAGCCAAAGATCTTGTAATCACGGATTCTGTGCTGCTTTCAAAAGACGCTTTCTGGAATACAGAAAATGTCACAGTCAAGGACAGTGTAATTACAGGAGAATATCTGGGCTGGAATTCAAAAAATCTGACGTTCATCAACTGTACCATCAGTTCAGATCAGGGACTTTGTTATGCAGAAAACCTGGTCTTAGAAAACTGTACATTACTTGATACTTCTCTGGCTTTTGAATATTCCTGCGTCAATGCAAAGGTGAATGGTTCAATTGATTCTGTCAAAAATCCATGCTGCGGAAGAATCGAATGTGATGAAATCAGGGAACTGATTATGGATGATACAATTATTAATCCAGGCTATACAGAAATCATCGAAAGAAATAAAAATTGAACAGGTTGACCTATTGGGATAATTCGATGATGGAAAAAAAGAAGTGAAAACTAAATGACAAAAATGGATTCAGATCTTCATACTGAGTACGATCTGTTTATCGATCGCTCAAACACCTACTCGATGAAATGGGAAGATGGAAATGATGTCCTACCTTTCTGGGTGGCTGATATGGATATCGCCTGCTCACCGGCCATCGTTAAGGCCATCAAAAATAGAGCAGCAAGTCCAATTTATGGATATACGGATATTCCAGATGAATGGGCTAAAGCCTATATGTCCTGGTTTTTAAAACGGCATCATTGGAACTTAAAGGAAGAAGAGCTCGTCTATTCCAACGGGGTGATCTCCGCGCTCTCCTCACTGGTTCGCCGTTTTTCGGTTCCTCATGAAAAAGTGATCGTGATGACTCCAGTCTATGGAATTTTTTTTAATTCGATTATTAATAACGGAAGTGAACCGTTGGAGGTTCCTTTAGCCTATCAGGAAGGCCGCTATTGTATTGACTTTGAAAGACTCGAGCAGGCGTTCAAAGATCCTCAGGCTTCCTTGGTGATTTTATGCAATCCGCACAACCCAACCGGTAATCTCTGGAGTAAAGAAGAGTTAAGTAAAATCGCTGTTCTGGCATTCGCCAATGGAGTCAAAGTGATCAGTGATGAAGTCCATTGTGACATTGTGCGACCTGGCTATGAATACATTCCATTTGCGAGCGTGAGTGAAAATGCAAGAAAGAATTCTTTTATTCTTCTTTTTCCTTCTAAAGCATTCAATGTAGCGGGACTTCATACGGCGGCTGCTGCAGTATCGGATCCGATTTTACGTCATCAGGCGTATCGTCAAATTAATACCGATGAAGTTGGAGAACCCAAAGTGTTCTCGATTCCTTCAGCCATAGCCGCTTATACTGAAAGTGAAGAATGGATTGATCGATTACAGGAAGTTCTTTTCAGAAACCGGGATATTGCGCAAACCTTCATTTCCAAAGAAATTCTAGAACTGGTTTGTGTCCCATCCAATTCACTCTATCTTTTATGGATTGATGTTTCCGCAATATGTTCAGATGCCAGTCTGCTGGTTGAATATCTTAAAGAAAATGAAAAAATCCGTTTAAGCAGTGGAGATGATTTCAGAGGAAATGGAAAGCAGTTCATTCGAATGAATTTAGCCTGTCCAATAGAGATGTTAAAGATCGGTTTAGACCGGATGACCAAAGAAATTAAAAATTTCAGGACAAAGCAAGATTGAAAATGAGTTTTAAATTCTGATTCGAGTAAACGATAGAAAATCAACCAGTCTCTTTTAGCTGTCGAGATCTAAAACACGAAATTGACTGACTCAGATGTTCTTGATTCTGTTACCATGAAATAAGAACAGAATTCAGTTCAGTCAATCCATACTGACAGACTTTCAATGCTGCAACAAAGTCTGTCTTTTTTGACCTTTTACATTATAAGATCAAACAGAAGGATTGATTGACAAAGTGGATTGAATATTCAAGGACCACCAGCTCTGAAACCTGATTCATCTGACTGAATTCTGAGTAGTTGTATTTATATAAGGCCCGGTAAAAAACAGGGGAGAAAAAGAAGAAGGGAAGAGAAGAATGACAATACAAAATCCAGAAACCATGCCTAAATTAGGGATGGGAATGATGCGTCTGCCTCTTAGAGATGAAGTCATTGATATTGAACAGGTAAAACGCATGGTTGATCATTATCTTGAAAATGGTCTGAATTACTTTGATACCGCGTATGTCTATCATGGAGGAAAATCCGAAGGGGCTTTAAAAGAAGCTTTAGTTGCCCGATATCCACGGGAGTCTTTCTATCTTGCGGATAAACTTCCTGCCTGGGCAATGAAAACCAAAGAAGACCGTGACCGAATTCTTAATGAACAGCTGGATCGTTTAGGAACAGACTATATTGATTTTTATTTGCTGCATGCGATTGAAGATGGAACGAATTACAACACTTATGTCGATCTGGATTGTTTTGAATGGGCAAAAGAGAAGAAAGCTGAAGGGAAAATTCGTCATTTCGGTTTTTCATTTCATGGAACTCCTGAATTGCTTGAAGAGATCCTCAATCAGCATCCAGAAGTTGAGTTTGTCCAGATTCAGCTCAATTATCTCGACTGGGATAATCCAGTTATCCAATCCGGAAGGCTGTATGAAATTTTAAGAAGCCGAAATATTCCAATGATCATCATGGAACCGGTCAAAGGCGGTACGCTGGCTAATCTTGATGAAGAAGTTTCAAATATCCTTACTGCCATTCATCCTGGTCAATCCCAGGCTTCATGGGCAATCCGCTTTGCGGCAGGTTTGCCAGGAGTCATGACGGTTTTATCTGGAATGTCTTCTGAAGAACAGCTCAAGGACAATGTCAATACGATTACTCACTTTGAATCACTCAGTGATCAGGAAAGAAAAGCCATTGAAGAAGTCGTTTATATTCTCAGCCACCGAAATACGGTCCCTTGTACAGGCTGCAGTTATTGTACAGATGGCTGTCCTTCACAGATTCATATTCCGGATCTGTTTAAAGCTTTGAATTTAGCCAGAATGTATCCGGACAGTCTAAACGGTCCTAAAAAGCTGTATAAGCAGGTGATTGAAAACGACGAGAGCGGATTAGCCAGCTCCTGTATTGCCTGTGGTCAGTGCGAAAGCGTCTGTCCTCAGCATTTGCCGATTATCGAACTGATTGCCGAAACCGCAAATAAACTCGAAAACTGATACCCATGATTTTGAGTTGAATTTTATAATACGAACTAACAGGATAAGCGAAATAAACTCGTTCTTATCCTGTTTTTGTTTTTTTGATGGATGACCTATATCAAATTGTCCAGGAATTTCCAAAAAAGGTTAGATTATGACTTTGTTTTGACCATAATATAAAGAAGATATACCAAAAAAGGGGCTGTTAAATTTCTGACAGTCCAAAAATAAAAAGAGGCACCTGATCCGTAATGGATGAGGTGCCTTTTTTGGTAAAATATGTTCATGCTCAATAAACAAAATTACCAAACACACTATAACTCGATTCAGGGCCGTTTGCCACTGCTCCATTCTCTCTTCCCTCATATTGAGATGGATTCTGTCTTCACTACTGTCAGTTCCTTTGTCGATGATTATCTCGACCTTGCCCTTTATCCTTCTTTTGCC
>Ga0209694_1002413_pt1 | contig 15565 bp, 13 predicted proteins | sample GluameincwithD2O_FD_187499 | JGI IMG/M metagenome (GOLD analysis project Ga0209694, IMG submission 187499) | Mouse cecum microbial communities from Vienna, Austria - Glucosamine amended microcosms incubated with D2O (SPAdes) (version 2) | ecosystem: Host-associated > Mammals > Digestive system >... | reverse complement strand
AGTGCGTTCAAAAATTGACTTGAGCGGAAAAACACATCATAAAACAGGATTGAATCAGATAAAAAGCATAGAAAAAGGGGCTGTAAATCTCGCTGATGAAAAATCAGTCGAAATTTAACAGCCCCTGTATGATTCTGATCGCTATTATCTAATCAGATATTTTCCAAATCTTTTTCCTGTTATTTTTTCAGATTCCAACCAATTGATATAAAGTCTATCGATGATTATCCATTGAATACTCAAATCAGATCATAAATCGAATGGATGGGTCCATTTTCATTTCGATAGGAGGAAGAGTGATCCCCAGTGTTTCTCTTAAAACGTCTTCTACAGTTCGAACTGGAATGATTTCCAAAGCATCCAGAACTTCTTCGGACACTTCCTTGAGATCGGCTTTGTTGGCCTCAGGAATTAGAACTTTTGTAATTCCAGCTCTCATCGCCCCAAAGAGCTTTTCCTTAAGTCCGCCAATGGGTTCAACATCGCCGCGTAAAGTCAGCTCCCCGGTCATGGCAATATGCGAATCAATCGGTTTATTCATTGCTAAAGAAGCCAGAGCACTGAATAAGGTAATTCCGGCAGAAGGACCATCCTTTGGCGTAGCGCCTGCAGGAACATGAATATGAATATCGCGTTCCTTAAACGGCAAAAAGTCAATCGGAAGTCTTGATTTCAGAAGGCTGAGGGCAATTTTAGCAGACTCCTGCATCACTTCTCCAAGCTGGCCAGTAATTAAAGTCGCTCCATTTCCAGGCATGCTCATTGTTTCAATGAATAAAACTTCTCCGCCCACCGGTGTCCAGGCAAGCCCTGTTACCACGCCAGCTGGATTTTCATCCTTTACTTTCTGGTGATGACGTTTCTGAGCTCCTAAAATCTCTTCAAGATCCTTCGATTCAACGACAATTGGTAAAACTGTGTTTTCGTCAAGCAGCTCTTCAGATTTGCTTCGGGCAATCTGCGCAATTCTCTTTTTTAAGCCCCGGCATCCGGCTTCCATTGTATATTCTTCGACAATTGAAGTAATCGCATCATCACCAATCTGCAGCTGATCGTCTCTGATTCCAAATTCATCCAGAGTCAGAGGGATCAAATGGTCTTTTGCAATATGAAATTTTTCCGATGCGGTATAGCTGGAAATTTCAATGACTTCCATACGGTCTAACAGCGGAGCTGGAATAGTATCCAGCGAATTTGCCGTAGCAATAAAGAAGACATCCGATAAATCATAAGGCTGATCCAGGTAATGGTCTGTAAATGAATTATTCTGTTCAGGATCAAGAACTTCCAGCATGGCAGCAGCTGGATCTCCGGCAAAGCCACCCTGCATCAGCTTATCAATTTCATCCAGAATCATGACTGGATTGGTCGTTCCAGCCTGTTTGATCGTCTGTAAAATTCTTCCAGCCATGGCTCCAACATAGGTTCGGCGATGACCTCTGATTTCAGATTCATCTCGAACTCCGCCCAGGGAAAGGCGTGTATATTCTCTGCCTAAAGCTTTAGCAATGGATTTACCAAGAGAAGTTTTACCAGTTCCAGGAGGTCCGACAAGCAGCAGTGCAGACCCCTTATTCGATCTTTTCAGCGCCATCACAGCAAGATGCTGAATGATTCTTTCCTTTACTTTTTCCATACCATAATGATCTGCATCCAGAATTTCTCTGGCCTTTTTCAGATCACAGGGCTGAAGTTCTTCTTTTTTCCATGGCATTTCCAAAGCAAATTCGATGTAATTGCGCATGACATCCTGATCCACGCTTCCCTGAGAAGAAGAATCTTCAAGCTTTTTAGCTTCCCTGAGAATGGCTTTCTTTACCTGTTCAGGCATAGCGCTCATCTCAATCTGTTCTCTGTAGCTGAGTTCTTCTTCATCCTGATCATCATCCGAATTTCCTTCAGTTTTAGCGAGTTCCTTTTTAATGGCTTCAAGCTGGGCTTTCAACGCCTGTTTTCGATACCACTTGTTATTCTGTTCAGAAATTTTCTCATTCATCTCCAGAGTAAGAGCGATTTTTTCCTTCTGCAAAATAACCAGATCCATAAACATCAGGGCTCTTTCACGAAGGGAATCTGTTTTTAACAGTTCATATTTTTCTGTCGCAGAAAGATTCATATACTGCGAAAGGAAACTGATTAAGGAATTGATATCCTTGATGGATTCCAGTCGAGTAAGAACTGGGCGCATTCCTTTAAAGGAGGTACTGATCTGGTGAACAGATCGTTTGATATAGGCAAGCATTTCCTTTTCTCCTGCCTGATCAATGTCACGCTCTTCTTCAGCAATTTCATAGCGGCATTCAGGCAGAATTCCATTCCCCATTTCAATGACGTGAACGCGCGCTCCGGTACGAACATTCAAAAGGATGCCGTCCTTTCCATCGCTCACGCTGGTGATTACGCATTCCACCCCATATTTATACAGATCATCAGCCTCCCAGATGGAGCTGTTCTGATTTTCATTTTTTACTGGCACTGCGATGAACCTGGTTTGCTGAAGGCGAACAGCGCTCATACGATCCAGATTGGATAATTGTAAATTAATGTCAGGCAGCAGCAGGGTTCCGATTACAGGTAGAACGGCTGCACTGTACAGTTCTTTGTTGTTTTCCATTCTATTCCTCACTTTTCTAATCCAGGATTCTGGCACTTTAATAACACAAGTGCTACCCATTGAGAGCATTATAGTAGCTAATAAAAAAAATGTAAATACTTATAGTTTTCATACTTAGCATATTTTTTAAACTTAGTATTTAAAAGGCTAGAAAAATCCTGTATTCTTTTTGTGAGGATTGCCATATGAAGAAATTGATTGTATTTACCGATGAAGACTGTCCAATTCGTTATGCCTGCCATGCCATTCAGGGAAAATGGAAACTCCCTGTCATTTATGTCTTATGTGAAAACGGCACCCTTCGCTATAACGAACTAAAAAAGGCTCTGGGCGTAACGAATGTGATGTTATCGAATACGTTAAAAGAAATGGAAGAAGAAGGTCTTGTTATTCGCAGGCAGTACAATGAAATTCCGCCAAGAGTGGATTATTCACTGACCGAAATTTCTATGATGCTTTTACCTGTTATCAAGGAATTCAGCGTATGGGGTGAATTTTTAATGGAACATGAGCGAGCCGACTCAAATTCCAAATCAAATAATCATCAAGACGACGCTTCAACCTCTGCGAATGAAGAAACTGTAATAACCAAAGAATCAATCAGTTAATGAAATTAAACCAATTAAGATCTATCTCGTGATTCATTTAGATCATCTCTACTAAAAAAAAACCTTTCTTCATCTATCGGAGAAAGGTTTTTTCATATCAAGATTGATCCTATTGGTTTCAGGCTTTTAATGGAGCTGTCAGAGGCTTCAGCAGGGAGACTGCCTTTCCAGCTGCTTCAATTTCGTCAAGTTCAGCAGCGGCTTTAGCCAGTTCTCCTTCTTCAATGTGTCGCTTTCTCCATCCCATACTTGTATAGATACTTTCATACAGCCAATACAAAAGATCGTTCGCATTCAGATCCTGCTCTTTGGTAAAACGATGACTCAGTTTTTCAAGAAGCATCTTTTCACCGGGTTCATTCTGCATATTTTCCTTCAGATAGGTGATCCATTTTTCAATCGAACGAACAGGTTCGTTTTTTATCCGTGTCAGATTATTTTCCATTTGATCGGCTCCTTTCCTGCATCTGTTTCTTATCTTTTTATCTTTCCATTGCTGATTTAATCGATCTGTTGCTTCAATCTCACTTCAATTTCGCTTCAATTTGTGGAATATATTTTCCATAGCCTTCCTTTTCCATGTCAGCTAAAGGAATAAAACGAACAGCTTCTGAATTAATGCAATAACGAAGACCGCCAGTTTCCTTCGGCCCATCGTCAAAAACATGTCCTAAATGTGAGTCAGCACTTTCGGACCGTACTTCCGTGCGAATCATTCCATGGCTGAAATCCGATTTTTCAATCGTCGAACCTTGAATAGCTTTAGAAAAAGCCGGCCATCCACAGGATGAGTAAAACTTATCTGTAGAAAGAAATAACGGCTGTCCATCGTGGATGTCGACATAAATGCCCGGTTCATCAAATTTCCAGTATTTACCAGTAAACGGTGCTTCTGTTCCGTTTTGTCTGGTGACATAGTATTCCAGGTCAGTGATTGGCTGATTAAAATCCATATTCTGATTCCTCCTTGTATCTATCTCTATATCGTTTAAAACAGACCTCGTAAGTTCAATGACATAATCAAACTCATTCTCAACTGGCTGTTATTGATCCTTTGTGATTATCTACATTTGATTATTTCAGGTTTGGATCAGAAATTAATCTTGATTGACCGCAGACCGGTTCCAAAACAAAAAGAGATTCCGCTTGACTGATGATCAAACAGAATCTCGAATTATCAATTGGTTTGATTTACCCGGATTAATACAACGAGTACTGATATAACTGATGATATCAATTCAATTTAGAACCCGGCTTAGTATCTAAATTGTTTCTTTACAATCCATGTTCATCGAACCATCTGATCCGATTTATCATGTATGCTTTACTTACCAGCAGCCATCAGATCACGAACACGTTCGTCCTTGACTTCTACACCTGCAGCTTTGAGTTCAGCAATCTTATCTGCAAATTTTAGCAGGTATTTTTCATGAGCAATTAACAGTTCATCACAAACTCTTTTTGCTTTGTCACCCGATGGAATCAACGGATTGATGACAAAAGCGGTCAGCAGTTTTCCATAGTCACCGGTGACAGCAGCTTCTTCTGTACACTGTTCCATTGCTTTCATGACCTGCAGCCAGCCTCTTTCGGCTTTTGTCAGTTCGAAGCATTCAACATTGACAGGTCCATCTTTTCCAACATGAGTTGATACTTCTACAGCTACATCGTCTGGAAGTTCCTTGATTGCTCCATTGTTCATTGTTGTTAGAACGATATGCTTTCCAGAATCGGAATATAAAGCGGCAATGGTTTCACATGCAGCATCCGAGTAGTGAGCACCACCACGTTTTGCTAACTGTTCTGGTTTGTGATCCAGGTTTGGATCCTTATACAGTTCAAACAGTTCATCTTCTGTTTTCTTAACCTGCTCAGCTCTGGTTCCTTCTTCAGAAGCATATTCTTCAAGAAGATGATTAAGCATTTCTTCTTCACGATAGTAGTAGCGATGATAGCCGCATGGAATCACGCCAGCTTCCTTAAGCTGTTCCTTATAAAATTCAATATCGAAAATGTTGGCTGGAATTCCTGAATCTACATCTTCATCGAACATCGCATCAACGATCTGATCTGTGACTTCGTCGCCTTCCTTATCCCATACGCGGTGCCAATGGAAATGATTTACTCCACCGAACTTATAGACGAGATCATCTTCTTCTTTGCCAATGGTAGCTGGTTCCTTGATCATAGCATTGACTGGTACATTGCAAAGACCGGCCACTTTCTTCCAGTTTCCATACTTTAATACAGCTTCAGTAACCATTCCGCTTGGATTAGTGAAGTTGACCAGCCAGGCATCCGGGCAGAGTTCTTTCATATCCTCAACGATATCAAGAATCACTGGAATCGTGCGCAGGGCTTTGAAAATTCCACCAGCACCATTGGTTTCCTGTCCAGCCATTCCATAGGATAATGGAATTCTTTCATCTTTAATACGAGCTGGCAGCAGACCTACTCGAAACTGAGTGGTTACGAAATCAGCGTTCTTTAAAGCTTCACGACGGTCCAATGTAGTATGAACTTTTACATCATAAGGTGAAGCATCCCACATTCTCTGAGCCATAGCTGCAACGATATCCATCTTTTCCTTACCGTCTTCAATATCCACAAGCCAGAACTCGCGAATTGGAAGCTGGTCATAACGTTTGATGAATCCTTCCATCAGCTCAGGAGTATACGAACTTCCTCCACCAATCGTAACAATTTTTACCCCATTTTCGTTCATTGTTTTGTCCTCTCTTTTTCTCTTTTACAACTTACTGACCTCAATATCCAGACCCCAAAATACCTTCAAGATGAAAAAGATAAGCTGAAACCAAATTAACAATTTTGATGTAAGGGGATACCCTTTAATGAAATTTCGTTTCAATTGACTCGAATTCCCCTGAATTCTTATAAAATGATCTCTTTTTTTCTAATGAATCCAATCATGAAATGTCCGATGTGAGTAGTAATTCGAAAATCTTCATGGTATATCAGAAGATGAAGAAAATATCGGAGGTAACATAATGAAAGGAAGTTTTTTTCTAGGATCCAAAAATCAGCCAGTCTTTGAAGTGCGGGAAATGGATCTTAATGAATTAAAGGAAGATGAAGTCTTAGTCCGTAATATGGCCTGCGGCGTATGCGGGACTGATGTTCATATTTATCATGGAGAAGCTGGATCGGCTGACGTCAATCCTCCAGTCGTTTTAGGTCATGAATTTGCAGGAATTGTTGAAAAAGTTGGAAGCGGCGTCAAAAGCTTAAAAGTCGGTGATCATGTAGCGATGGACCCAAACATGTACTGTCAGGAATGCCTTCCCTGTCGAATGGGTAAAAAGCAAAACTGTGAAAATCTAAAAGCTCTGGGTGTTACTCAGGATGGCGGATTTGCTGAATATTGCCGTATGCCGGCATCTCAGTGCTTTAAGGTCAATGAAGATATTCCATTTATTGAAGCAGCGATGGCCGAACCTCTTGCCTGTGTCATTCATGGAATTGATATTGCCGATATCCATCCAGGCCAGAGTGTTCTGGTGATTGGCGGAGGAACAATTGGTCTGTTAATGGTGCAGATGGCCAGACTCAGTGGAGCTGGAAAAGTTGTTCTTTCTGAGCCAGAAGAAGGCCGTCGAAAAGTCGCTCTTGAAATAGGAGCTGATGCAGCCATCGATCCAATCCATCAGGATCTGCAGGCTGAATTAAAACAAATTCTTCAGGCAGATGGCGCAGATGTGGTTATCGAATGTGTAGGAAAACCATTTGCGGTCAAACAGGCTATCGAATCAGCCGGATTTAATGGCAATGTTTTATTATTCAGTGTGCCATCTCCTGACGCAACCGTTGATTTGCCTTTGTTTGATGTTTATAAAAAGGAACTGCATATTTCTGGAAGTATGATCAATCCCGATACCCACCAGCGCGCAGTCAACCTGATCAATTCAGGCCGTCTGCAGCTTTCAAAACTGGTCACTCATACTTTCCCAATCGAAAAACTCGAGGAAGCCATTCAGTGTCAGATGTCACCTGAATCAATTAAAGTCATGGTGACTTCAGAACATAAATAGACTTACACAATAGGTTTCGAATCGTTAAATCTCTCATAAAACTGTTAAAGGACGTTTCCTGTGAAAACGTCCTTTAATTCATTATGCATATTTGCATTCACTATATTCACAGCAGATTGTTATTTATATCCGGCAGATCTCTTTGGTTACGATTACGCTGACATTACTCAGCTTCACTAGAGTCTATTTTCGGATTGTGAAAAGAAACAAAATTCAGGAGAAGCTAACGAATTTTCTGTAAATCCTTATAAGTGATAGTTCTGGCATTCTTTTGATCAAGCCAGGTTTTCAGCTCTGAAGAACAGAAAAATTCTGAATCATAAATACGTCCTACATTTAATGAAGAAATCCGCATTAAATCACTGTCCACATATCCAGGATGAAGAGCGATCTCGATCAGAAGATTGTTTTGATCAAGATCTCTGATGGCTTCATCAAGAGCGCGAATCAATTCTTCTGGCTGGTAGCCATCATTGATTGATGAGCCTGGATGAAAGGAGATGACTGGAATCATCGCCTGCTCAAATGGAGCTCCTGTTGCCTCATTTGAATCAATATAACAGCGGATTGGCCGATCATACTTTTCAGAAAGTTTAACCAGAAGCTCTTTTCCGCCGCGAATCTGTTCAATCCCATGATGAGAATTGATATGATCCGGCAGCTTTCCATTCAATTCAATAAACCGATCAATCTGAGCATTGAGTTCTTCTTCCATTTCATATAAGGAAACATGATCTGAATTACATAAAATTCTCTTATCGAAAGTTCCATCTTCCTTGATTAGTGTTGCTGCGTTAGTAAGTGGTTTTCCTGCAGTAAGACATAGATGAATTCCAACAGAAAGACCTGGATTATCTTTCCATAATTTGGCTGCTTCAATACAACCGTCCATGTTGGTCATCATAGAAGTTGAGTTAAGCATTCCGTTTTTATAGCAATCAATAATTGCCAGATTGCAGGCATGAGTAATCCCAAAATCATCTCCATTCAAAATTACTCTCATAAGTGCTTTGGTTTCCTTTCTTCTTTTCAATTCTTATTCTCAATCCATTTTCCAGGTTTTTGTTCATGATCATTGCCAGAACTGAGACTTCAGATATCTAAATCCTTAAACTCTAAATTTTATCCTTACAGGATTGTCTGCTTTGATAAACAGAGCATGTGAAAGCGCCATTCTTTACAATTTCCTGGCCTTCTTGAACAATAAAACCATCAGGAATTATTCCTGTCTGGAGTAGAAAATGAAATATTTTATTAACAGTTTAAGGTCTAAGCTGACTTCTGAAAAGCAAAGTTCAGTTGCCGTAGAGCTGCTGAAACGATATATGAGAGATGATATCGGGATGAAAGCAGCAGCCCTTTCCTATTATCTGATCTTCTCAATATTTCCGATGTTGATTTTACTGTCCATGATTGTCGGAATGATGCATTTGAATGCCTCATCGCTTGATGGTTTGCTTGATTCTCTGCTTCCGAAGGATATGATTGAGGTTCTCAAGAATTATATTGTCTATGTGAATGATTCTTACAACTCGACCCTGATGAGTTTTGCAATAATCTTTTCGATCTACTTTCCCTGGCGGTTTATTAAATCACTGATGGAAAGCATTCGCGTATCTTTTGGATTAGGAAAAAGCAAACATCTGTTAAGAGATATCATCAGACAACTGATTTGTACTTTGCTTTTACCTTTAACGATCCTTCTTTGCCTGATTTTGATTATCTTTGGGCAGAATGTGATTACCTGGATTTGCTCACTGCTTTTACCTGGAACAATCCGCCTGTCCAATCTGCTTTTAAATCTTTGGCAATACCTGCGTTTTGTGGCAGCCGCATTACTCATGTCAGCGGCATTGGCAATCCTGTACGAGTTATCTATGGATAAACCTCTGAAGGTCAAAAAAATACTGCCTGGAATTTTATTTTCAATCTTTGCCTGGATACTGGCCAGTGTGATCTTTTCCTTCTATGTTGAAAACTTTGCCAACTATTCAGTCATCTATGGAGCAATCGGTGGGTTTATGGTGCTGCTGCTCTGGCTGTATCTGACTTCAACCATCTTTATTCTTGGAAGTGAACTCAACGATATTCTTTTGCAAAGAAAAGAAAAAGAAGCAGCAGTAAAACCGTCATAATTCCTATATTGAATCCACTGCAATTTTCCTCTGAAAGATATTCCGTTAATCTTTCAGAGCTTTTTTATCCAACGATTTTCCTCCGTTTTCTCGACCTTCATGCTCTTATTAGCATTCTGTCTTTCACTGATTCTGTCCATTTATCTTTTCATTTATCGTTATCTTTTCATTCATCGATTTTTTCTCGGCATTTCGTACAGACTGTTTACATTTTTATTACGTTCTTTTCAAAGCTCGCAGATTTCTTAGTTTTTCTTTATTTTCATCACTCACTCGAAAACTTTCGAGCCCTTTTGAAATGGACTTTTTATAGACATTTTCTGAAATACAGGAATCGTTCAAAACTTCATAGACATCTTCAAAATGATCAATCATTGCCGTAGCCAGAAACCAGGATTGAGCCATCCAAAAATAAAAATCTGGTCGTTTTGGATAAGCGATCCAGTCAACGATTTCTTTTGAATAGTTTTCCTTAAGAAAATGGTTCATGAAAACAATCATAGCAAAACGTGCCTGATAAATATTTTCGGCCTGCAGCCAGTCTTTCATTTCTTTTTGAAACTGAATTTTAAATGCGTGATCTTTCATTTTTCGTTTAAGAAATTTTGGACTTAATGTATCGCACGCTTTCCAGCTGTCAATTCTTGAAAAAAATAAAAGCAGCTGTGTTTTCATCGATTCCCAGTCCTTGATTTCATTGATCAGCAAAGCATGGATCAGATCTTCTTCCAGGTACGCATGACTCGAACATTGCAAAAATTCATCAATCTGATTTTTAAGTGCCAAATCCACTTTACTTTCCTTTATCAGATCTTTGGTGAATTTTCTGAGTATTGGGACGCGGATTCCAAGAATTCTAGAAGGATCTGTCTGTGGATTCAACTTATAATCAAACTTTGCATAGGCTTCATCCATTTCAGCAATTAAGTCCTGACAGATCGGATGAATTTTTCTTTGAATCTCTTTTTTCGAATGATTCATCTGTATTACCTCAATCTTTTTAGAAAGTCATTCTTTTTAAATTTTGATTCTGAATCTTTCTATTTTCCTCATCGTTTTTGCATTTTTATAATAATGAAGAGTAAAAAAATACGAAAGACGATTCAGTGAGCTTTTATTTGATCCAAAAAAGCTCTGAACTTCATTTGGATAAAAGTTCAGAGCTTTCAATTCACAATAGGTAAACAGAATGATCAAAAAAGTTAATGATGGTTTTTTTTATATTTCATTGGACGTCCTGATTTCTTAACGGATTTTGCGGAATCAAATTTGATCTTTTTATTCTTGGAAGAAGTTGGACGATTGGTAAATTCCTTAGCTGGTTTGATCCATTGCTGCTTTTTCACATTCGGATCGTATTCAAGCACACATAAAGATTCAATATGTTCAGTGTTTGGAAACATATCCACTAATGAAAGCTGATGAGTTACATAACCATGTTTTCTAAATATCAGTAAATCCCGAATCTGTGTCGTTGGATCACAGGAAATATACAGAATTTTCTTTGGTTTAAGGGCACAGGCACTTTCAATAAACGCAGGGGTGGTTCCAGCGCGAGGCGGATCGAGAATGATCACATCATAATAATTGTGCCGCTTCGCCGCATCAACCATGAATTTTGTCGAATCTTCGGCGACAAAGCGAATATTGTCTATATGGTTAAGCTGAGCATTATATCTGGCGTTGACGATGGCGTCCTTGTTGATTTCAACCCCAACGACCCGTTTGCAGGCATCCGCCATAAACAGTCCAATGCTGCCAACCCCGCAATAGGTATCAAGTACAGCTTCTGTTTTTGTCAGGCCCAGACTCTGCTTAGCCATCTCATAGAGTACCAGGCACTGATCATGATTGATCTGATAAAAAGCACTGGGCGAGAAGGCAATTTTGATTGGACCCAGCTGGTCTTCGATCATACCTTTGCCATAAAGAAGCAGCGTTTCATCCTGTAAGACGATCGATGTATCTCTTGGGTTAATGTTCTGCAAAATCGTTGTAATCTGCGGAAACTCTGTTCTCAGAGCATTCACCAGATTTTTTCGGGATGGAAAATTCTTTTCAGCTGTGACAAAGACAACCATTACCTGATCAGTTTCCTTGCCATATCGAATCAGGACATGACGAAGCAAGCCAGTTCCCGTTTTTGGGTTATAGATCTGAATCTTCATCGATCCAACCATCCGAGTGATTGCATCAATAATTCTGTTTACAATGGCTGGCTGCATGGCACAGCCGGAAGTGTTAATTACCCGGTGACTTTTTGGAGCATAAAGTCCGGAATAAACTTTCTTCTCCCTGTCTTTTGCAAAACCGACAATCACTTTGTTTCGATAGCCAAAAGGTTCCTTGGCCATAATCACTGGATTGACTGTAATCTTTAATCCTGATTTTTTTACAAGTTCTTCAACCTGTTTTTGTTTCTTCTGAGCCTGTTGTTTATATGGAACTGAAATCAGAGGACAGCCTCCGCACAGTTTCGCTTTAGGACATTTCATAAAAAACCTCATTTCCACTGTTCTTTTCCATTATACCGTTCTGCAGATTTCATCCTCATAATCAGAACTCAAAGCAGGACTTTTTCCATATAAAATCACACTCTGAACATCCGCCAAATCGAATTCCTTTTCAACTGCAATCACTGCTCTCCTATTCTGCTTCTTTTCGCTTCTTTGGAATCACTAAATTGGCATGACTTCCTGTAACCGCCAAAGAAATTCAGTAATAAGGATTTATAATAATTCATGAATAACGATTGGAGGTGGTCTGATGCTGAATAATGACGATAGCGGTCCGGAGAAATTAAACAGAAGAAAGGCAGGCCGCCTCTTAAAATCATTAATAAATCCCTGGATCAAGAACCATCCTCAAGCACAAGTCAGTGGTAAGCATTATTTCTTATTCTGAAGTCACTTTGATACAGTTTTTTTTACTAACCCCCTGATATTTTTGGATAGTACTGAATTCCATTGATCCAGGATTCTCGAAGGCAGCCTGATTGGTGATGCTATGATAAAAAATATCCTTCATCCGGAAAACAAGGTGGATGTCATTCAGAAAGTCCATCCTGACTATGATCGCAAAATATTATCGATCATTCGATCAGCCGCCTCACCCAAGGTTCTCCGTGATGAACTGCTGCAGTTTCACGCCTCTTCCATTGCAGATGCATTATTTGACTTAGAACCCTTTGAACGCGAAAAACTGTACAAATTACTCGATACTGCCCGCCTGGCTAATATTTTTGAATATCTTGATGAGAAAGAACAGGTCGAGTGTCTTAACGAAGTACATATTCGCAAGGCCATCTCATTATTAAATGAGATGGAACCTTCTGCAGCTGCTTCTCTGTTAAGACTGATTTCCAAAACAAAAAAAGACATCATTATCGAACTGCTTGAACCGGAGCGGCGCAGAGAATTAAATCTGATCATCTCATATTCCGATGACCTAATCGGATCGGATATGACAACGGATTTTATCGAAATTTCGAAAGATCTTTCAATTGCCGATGCAATGCGTCAGCTTCGCCTGCAGGCAAAAGATAATGATAATATTTCAATTATTTATTTAAAGGATGCTTCTGATCAGTATTATGGAGTCATCCGAATTGCTGATCTGTTTGGGGCCAGGCTCAATGATAATTTAGAAGAACTGGCTGAAACAAATTTTCCCTTTGTTTATGCAACCGAACCAGTCGAGAGTGTCCTTGATGATCTGAAAGAGTATTCAGAAGATTCAATTCCTGTGCTGAACAATGAAAACAGACTGCTTGGTATTGTCACTTCGCAGGATCTGTTGAAAGTTTTCGACCGCGAAAGCGGTGAAGACTATATGCGTTTTGCCGCGGTCAGTGCTGAAGAAGATCTGGAAGAAACTCTGTTTGAATCAGTAAAAAAACGACTCCCATGGCTTTGTCTGCTGTTAGGACTTGCCTTAGGGGTTTCTGCCGTTGTATCCATGTTTGAAACGGTTGTAGCTTCCTTAACCATCCTGATGGCTTTTCAGTCCTTAATCCTCGATATGGCAGGTAATGTTGGAACTCAATCCCTTTCTGTTACGATTCGAGTTCTGGCTGATCCTGATTTAACCACAAAAGATCGGTTAAATCTGGTCTTTAAAGAAGTCAGAACGGGTTTTGTCAACGGAATCATCCTGGGGTTGGCAAGCGGGCTCATATGTGCCTTTTTCATCCATTATGCCGATGGATTTGAATGGATGGCATCGTTTTCCATTGCTGGATGCATCTCACTTTCGATGATTATCAGTATGGTCATCTCATCCTTTACCGGAACAGGAATTCCAATCTTCTTTCAGGCCCTGCACATAGATCCTGCAGCTGCCAGCGGACCATTGATTACGACCCTCAATGATCTGATTGGAGTGGTCACCTACTATTCCCTTTGCTGGTTGATCCTGATTCAGATTCTTCATATTTAATAAACTGAGACCAGATTATGAATTCAGATGAAAGTTTTAGATATTCATCTTTATCATGCATATACTTGTTATGTATGTAATGAAATTATTTAAAAGAAGAAAGGAGAATCCTTATGGCTGAAAACCAGGACGAAATCCTCCGTGATCGAAGTAAAAATCCAAATCCGGGTGAATCTGAAAGTGCTCCCGAAAAACCAGATTATGAGCAGCAGATCATCGAGATTATTAAAACCATAACCGCTCCAAAGGTTTTACGAAATAAGCTTGATGATTTCCACGCCTATGATATTGCGGATACGTTTGAAAAGCTGACGAATTTCGAGCGCGAAAAACTGTATCGAATGCTCGATACGGAACGGCTGACTGAAATTCTCGAATACCTTGATGAAGAAGATCAGGCTCGTTATCTCAACGAAATGAATATCAAAAAAGTCATCTCGATTATCAACGAGATGGAACCGGATAAGGCGGCTGATTTGCTTCGTGAGATCGATAAGGAAAAGCGGGATATCATTCTCGAACTGCTTGAACCAGAAGTTCGAAAGAACATTTCAACTATCTTCTCTTATGATGATGAAGAAATTGGTTCAAAGATGACTACCAACTACATCGAAGTCCCCCGCGGAATTTCTGTAAAACAAGCCATGCGTCATCTTCTTGATCAGGCTCCTGAAAATGACAACATCTCAACAATTTATGTTCAGGATGAAAACGGCATGTATTATGGAGCTATCACTTTAAAAGATCTGATCATCGCAAGACCTGATACCGATCTTGAAGATATTATTACCACTTCCTATCCTTATCTGTATGCGACTGAACCCATCGACCGCGTCGTTGAAGAACTGAAAGACTATAATGAGGACTCCATCCCAATTCTGAATAACGACAATATGCTTTTAGGAATTATCACAGCTCAGGATTTACTTGAAGTTTTAGATGAAGAAATGGGTGAAGACTATGCGAGATTGGCTGGTCTTTCTTCAGAAGAAGATCTTGAAGAAACCCTGTTTGATTCTTTGAAAAAACGTCTGCCCTGGCTGATTGTTCTTCTGTTCCTGGGCCTTGTCGTCAGCAGTGTTGTATCCATGTTTGAAGGTGTCGTCGCTCAGCTGACCATCGTCATGGCTTTTCAGGCCCTGATCCTGGGTATGGCCGGTAATGCCGGGACTCAGTCTTTGGGTGTCACCATTCGGGTATTAATGGATGATTCCTTAACTTCCAAACAGAAAACGTATCTGATATTCAAGGAAGCCAAAGTCGGCTTTACCAATGGATTAATTACCGGTCTGGTCTCCTTTATATTCCTTGGACTCTATATTCACCTGGCAAAAGGCTATGGCTGGTTTGATGCTTATGCGATCTCAGGATGTATTGGCGTGGCCTTATGGCTGGCCATGCTGATTTCTTCAATCACAGGTACAACCATTCCTCTTTTGTTTAAAAAGGTGGGAGTTGATCCAGCGGTTGCCAGTGGTCCATTAATTACTACTGTGAATGACCTAGTCGGAGTAGTTACTTATTATGGTTTAGCCTGGATTTTTCTTATCAATATGCTCCATATTTGATCATATACAAAGATTTGACCATGTAAAAGGGGCTGTTAAATTTCGACTGATTTTTCATCAGCGAGATTTACAGCCCCTTTTTCTATGCTTTTTATCTGATTCAATCCTGTTTTATGATGTGTTTTTCCGCTCAAGTCAGTTTTTGAACGCACTG
>Ga0209694_1002412_pt1 | contig 15566 bp, 15 predicted proteins | sample GluameincwithD2O_FD_187499 | JGI IMG/M metagenome (GOLD analysis project Ga0209694, IMG submission 187499) | Mouse cecum microbial communities from Vienna, Austria - Glucosamine amended microcosms incubated with D2O (SPAdes) (version 2) | ecosystem: Host-associated > Mammals > Digestive system >... | reverse complement strand
CTCACAAATGCGTGGTGTCCGAGACCGAGACTTCTTCATCTTCCGACTGGTCAAACTCTACGCCTAAAAATTTAACACTTCTAATTGCCCAATTTAACATATGCACCGTGCTTTCGGCTTGACCCAATTTAACAGAATTTCAGATTTGAGTGTGGTGACCCGGCGAAAAAATGGCTGAGGTCACCACATTTTATCATCGGAACACGATTAAAGTCTGTTAAAGTTTGGGGTTGCGAGGCGATGATGTGGGGTTGAATGACGCTGACCGGATATGAATGAATTTGAAAGAGGTGTTGATTATCAGCATATTAAGCCATCGCAATAAAAGATATGCACCTATCGCGACACGCATATCAATCAATATTTCAGCGCGTTAGCATGGGTGTGGTGACTTTTGTGGTGACTCGGAGGGATATAGTTGAATAAAAGACCGCTAACTCATTGAGAATTAGCGGTCTTTGGTGGTGCCACCAGCAATATAAAAGTTAAATTATTATCAATCAGCTTTAATTGTAATTAATACTAATATACTGATAATAAAGCGAATTAAATCATTTTTAATTTAGTCGGATAGTAAGAGATTCAAGAAAGATAGTGACTATTGTAGTGACTATTCAAGAAAAGTCACTAACTTTGCAGTGTCAGATTCATAAGGGAATCAGACCTTGATTTATATGGCAAAATCTCTTTCCCGGTTCTTCATCCGCAAGCAGGACGAAAAGAACGAAATAGCCACCCTTTTCTTTAGGGTGCAGAACAAGAAACATAAGGTTGACACTCTCTTCTCGTCTCAAATCCGCGTGAATGTGGCTGAATGGAAAGGTGCGTTATCGTGCCCTGAAAAATGGATGCGACACCAACGTGCGAATTTCAATCTGCATGATTCCCTCAACAGGATTGCGCTTGTTGTAAAGTCCGAGGTCGAAGGTATGTCTTTCGACAAATCTCATGTCGAAACGGAAATCCTTGCTATCGCCAATCCCAAGAAGGCAGAGGCAATAATGAAAGCCAAACGCGAGGAGGAAGAGCGTCAGCAAGAGGAACAGAGAATCAAAGCAGACCAGGAGCGACTGATAAAGGAAGGCATCGACGCCGAGCGTGCCAAAATATGGAATTTCCTCAACCACTTCTGTGAAGAGATAAAGAGCGGCGCCAGGCTGAACGGACATAACAGATATGCACCGGGGACAGTCAAGGCATGGTTCAGTTTCCGGAAACTCTATGACATGTTCGACAAGAAGCACCGTTTCACATGGTCTCAAGTTGACCGTGCTTTCGTCACCAAGTTCCTTGCTTTTATGGAGAAGAACGATTACATGGTATCGGCGCAGAACAAGTATCTTGTTGATCTCCGCGCCATTGTCAATTACGCCTACCTTGACGGCATCCACGACAACGACCGCGCCATGCAATATTTCTCCAAGAAGAAAATCGAGGATGGAGACAAGGCGATAGAAATTTACCTTTCCGAAGCCGAGTTGCAGGCATTATACGAAATGCCATTGTCAGGTAAACAGGACGAGGTACGAGATATTTTTCTTGTCGGCTGCTACACCTGTCAGCGAGTGAGCGATTACAACGACATAGACAAAGACTGTTTCACGACGACCGCGAAGGGAACACCCGTTATACGACTCGTTCAGAAGAAAACGCGCAATGAGGTAAAGATTCCGATAATGAATCCCAATCTCAGAGCCATCTGTGATAAATACGCCTACAATCTCCCTTCGGTGGTTGATGTGATACTCAACCGTTACATCAAGGATATTCTGAAAAATCTGTCCGAATCTGTCCCTACACTCGGCAAGATTGTTACTACCAAACTCACCATGAAGCAGAAGAAACTTGTGAAAGATGGCAAACTCGTTGTCGAGCGTAACGATAAAGGCGAGGTAGTGATGCCGCGGTATGCTTGTGTCACCACCCACACAGCCCGACGCAGTGGAATCACCAATATGTACCTCACCCACAAATACACCATCGTTCAGATGATGCACGTCAGCGGACATAAGACCCAAAAGACATTTATGGACTATATCAAACTGTCCTCCGATGAAATTGCTGACGAGATAGACGCAATTGCCAACCCGACCGGAGCAGATGTCTTCTAACTCAAATATAATCTGAAAGAATCTTAATATCAATGATTTTAATTACTTTTGCAATATGGAAACCAATAACGAAACTCAGCTGGTAATATACCAAACTCCAAACGGAGAGACACAGTTGGACGTAACTGTCCGAGGTGAGACAATTTGGCTCACACAGCGTCAGATTGCCGATTTATTCGGAACGAAAGTCCCGGCAATCTCCAAGCACCTAAAAAATATCTTCGCATCGGGCGAACTGGATCGTGATGCGACTATTTCCAAAATGGAAACAGTCGTGAATCGAGGTTTCCGCGGCTCATCAGTTGAGGTTGTCGATCACTACAATCTTGATGCTATTCTATCAGTCGGTTATCGCGTCAATTCAAAGAATGCCACGGCTTTTCGCATCTGGGCTAACAAGGTACTGAAGCAATATCTTCTCAATGGCTATGCTATCAATGAGCGGGTTGCCTCGCAGAAATATGACGAACTGAGCCAGTTGGTCAAAGTTCTCGGTAGGACTATCCAAAATCAAGAGAAACTTACTGAAGATAGTCGTTCTTTGCTTAATGTAGTAGTGGATTATACCTATGCTCTTGACACTCTCGACCGATACGACTATCAAGAGTTGAAGATAGAGCAGACCACAGGGCAGGAGGCTTTTCATGCCACATACGAGAAGGCGATGGAGGTTATCAGGCAGCTGCATGAGAAATTCGGCGGCTCATCACTCTTTGGCAACGAGAAAGATGACTCATTCAAAAGCTCTATCGGACAGATTTACCAGACTTTCGGAGGCGTTGACCTTTACCCTTCAGTTGAGGAGAAGGCTGCCATGCTCCTGTATCTCGTCACGAAGAACCATTCTTTCAGCGACGGCAACAAACGAATTGCCGCCACGCTGTTCCTATGGTTCCTCAATGGAAACGGAATTCTTTACAATGAGGACGGCACCAAACGCATAGCCGACAATACCCTTGTAGCCCTCACTCTCATGATAGCCGAAAGTCGTACCGAGGAAAAGGACACGATGGTCAAAGTCGTGGTCAATCTCATCAACAAGAACAACTGATCCTTCTTTTCACTACTTCAGTATAAAGAAAGGCTGGAAAAATCTCAAAAAAATTCGTCTGAAATTTGGTTTATTCAATAAACCGCTTTACCTTTGCAGTCGAAATGATTTAAGAGCGGCAACGCAAGAGTCAGCTCTTTTCTTTTTCAGAATATGGTTTATTACATAAACCAGTTTGTTCAACCCATAATTAAACTCCGACTATGGAAGAAAGAAAGATTACGGAAGCAGAGAGCATCGAAATCATAACCTCGATGATCTCGCGCACAAAAGACCGCCTCGTAAAAGGCAGCGGCAATATCCTCCTCATGTGGGGATACCTCATCGTGGCAGTAACGGCACTTATATGGGTGCTCCTTGTGACCACTAATAATCCCGCCGTAAACTGGCTATGGTTTCTCATCTGGATAATAGGCGGTATCGCTACTCCGATAATGGCTAAGAAAGAGCGAGTGGCGTCAGGCTCAAAGAGCTATACTGACAAACTGACTTCACAAATGTGGTCTGTTGTCGGATTGACCGGCATAGCTTCTGCCCTGTTATGTCTCGGTTTTCTTGTGATCGGCGGAAAAGACTCATGGAGCATGATGTTTGCTTTCGCTCTAATCATCGTTCCTATGGCTGAGATCATGCAAGGGTTGGTAATCAAAGAAATATCACTCATTGCGGGTGGCAGCATCGGACTTTTGACAGGAATTTTCACCACATGCTGTATCTCTGCTCATGTGGCTCTTATGGCGAGTTGGTTCATGCCGCTATTCATCATTGCTTTTGCAGCAATGATGATTGTTCCCGGTCATATACTTAACTCGAAAGCAAAGCGCGGATTATGAAAGAGCTGAATCCATTGCTGCATTCTCAGCTGAGACTGGGCGTAATGTCGATTCTCATGAATCTGGAAGAAGCCGATTTCGTATATCTCAGGGAGAAAACAGAATCGACAGCCGGAAATCTGAGTGTACAGCTTGACAAACTTTCCGCAGCCGGATATATCTCCATTGAAAAAGGGTTTGTCGGGAGGAAAACACGGACTACCGCCCGTATAACTCTAGAAGGCCGCAATGCCTTTGAAGAATATGTCGAGGCACTGAAACAGTACATTTCTATGCCATAGAAGTAGATTTACGATGAAGATCAACACGAAGTTCATGCGAATATATCTTGGCATACTGTTCTTATACGCGATAGCATTACTAAATGCTGTCGCTCAGAACGGGTTGCAGGATTCCTTGGATATTTCGCGTGAACTGAATGAGGTGGTGGTAGTCGCTCCTGAAAATCAGGTTATTGGCAACAAGACTTTTTTCTATCCCACAAAGGAATTGAGGAATGCTACGAACAGCGGAGTTCAATTACTTGCCGGTCTACAAATCCCCGACCTGATTATAAATCCGGCTACCGGGTCTATTGAGAGATTGGGCGGTGGCGAGTTGTCCATAAGGATTAACGGTCGTCCTGCCTCTCAAATAGATTTCACATCCATATCACCCAAAGATATTACCAAAGTAGAATACATATCTAATCCAGGCGTGAGGTATGGGGAGGCAACAGGAGTGTTAGATATAACTGTAAAACGACGCGAAACAGGCTATGGTGTATCCCTCAATCTGCTCCAATCTGTAAACCGTGGTTGGGGTAATTATACCGGGGCGTTGAAATATACGTCGGGGCGTAGTGAATGGACTCTTGATATCCAGTCCAATCCTATGTGGAGAATGTCTGCTTTCCGTGACAATTCTGAGCATTATCTCTTATCTGACGGAACCGAAATATTACGTTTAGAGAACGGCATAAATGCCCCTAACAGGATGGCTTCTCATCGAGTGTCATTGCAAGATTCCTATGCAATAGGGAATAAGTTTCTGTTGAATACTCAGTTACGCATATTCCGCAAGAGCGACCGCTATATATCAGAGGGTGAGATAATCACCATGATTGGTGATGAAATTATAGATGATTTTGAACGGGAGGAACTACCGATAAAATCGACACAGATTGACTTGGACATCTATATGCATTGGAAAGCAAATAAATCTAACAAGCTGTACTTTAACATAATCCCAACTGTAATGAATGGCTCGAATGGCCGTAGTTATCAAACATCGGAGGTGGAATTATCTACCTCAATATCCAACAGAGGATACAGATTGTTCGGTGAAGGCGTTTGGGAATGTCGTATTGGAAATGGCACCCTGTCATCAGGAGTTCGCAGTCTAGGCGAATGGAACGAAGCGCGCTATAATTATTCAGCAGACATCAATGAGAAAAGTGTTATGGGTAGCTTATTTGTCGAATGGAAACAGAACTTGGATAAGATTCAATATAGTATCGGTATGGGAGGAACTGCCTATATCGTAAAAGAACCGTTGAAGCACAATTACTTCAATGCAAATCCACGGATATATTTACGATATACACCTGTCTCATGGGGCGGTATTTCCTTTACAGGGAATGTAAACACGGTGTCCCCCACAGTGAATCAGCTTAATCCGGTTATTCAACAAATTGACAGTTACCAGTGGAGCAAATTAAATCCCAAAGTCTCCGCATTTCAGCAATATGACACAAAGGTAGAATTTGACGGTAGATTTAAGGATATATCTCTGAAACTTACTGCTGGCAATACCTACAATCACAATCCAATAATGGGTGCCAAGACATATATTGACAATCAAATAGTCAAGTCCTATCACAACTCCGGCTATAATAACAATTTCATAGTCAAGGCTCAGATTAGATTGCCGATATTCATAAAGCAGCTTAATCTTTCTTTAGAAGGAGGCTGGCATAAGACAGTCAGCAAGGGACTCAACTATCGACATGATTATTCACAGCCATTTGTAAATGCCCAACTTATGTATGTAAATGGTTCGTGGTGGGTTATGGTTAAGTATAATACCACATATAATTCTCTATGGGGAGAAGATATATTCAGCGCCAATAACAATATGCTGAATATCGGAGTAGGATACACATACCGCAATGCGACTTTTATGGCCGGTGCTTTCAATCCCATTGGAAATATCAGTGTAAAAAGCCGGGATTTGAGTGCTATCGCCGGATTTGACAGAGAATACCAAGTTTCATCAACTCGCCAATTATTCTGGGTCGGGGTCACGTTAAATCTCTACAAAGGTAAAAAGCGAAGCGCGCCACAACGCAAGTTAAACAACTCTCAAACATACGAATCAATAAACAATGTAAAGAAATGAAAAAGTTATTATTCATCTTCGCATTGATCGCCCTATGCGTCAGTGCGAAGGCCGGAACTCCGGTTTTCACAATCACCGTCAGTGAGTTGCCGTATACCGAGGGAACTCTCTATGTCTCTGCGACCTGCGGAGATAAAGAATTACTCAAAGTCGCAATCGAAGTCGAAGACGATTCTATCGTAATACCTGTTGATTTCTCAGAGGCAATCGACAAAGAGGTGTCGATACGAGCCTTTCAGGATCTCGATGAGGACAAGCAGCTGAAATTTGACAGTTATGGTCGCCCGGTAGAGCCATTCTTACAAACCAAGCTCATCCCTCAAAAAGAAAAAACGAACTATGGCTTCAAATTGACCGTATTGCAATAGCGCAATTTTTCATACGACAAATACAGGCAACCCCGATAGCGATTATCGGGGTTGCCTGTATTTTGATGAAAATAACTCATATCCTTCAGACCATTCGAGATTTGCGAGTTGGGGATAATGGGCTAGCGAGCGAATAATTTATACCTCGGATTTCGCCAGAATTAATGTGAGATTTATGTTAGTGGTACAATTGAAAGCGAAATTTTTCTTATAGATACAAACTGTAACGCATGACAATTATAGTATTACAGAAATTTTCAATTGATTGCTGCAACTTCTATCCGGTGACACTGAGTGCAGATACTTTGCTGTTCCCTGATAAATAGGACTACAGTATGTGTGTGTGTTTATGTGATTATGAGGGATTTTGTCGGAATTGTGTCTAATGGTTGAGATTTAGCAATGGGTTTGTGCGAACTTTGTAGCCACAAAACAAAAGATATGAGTACCAATAAGAATCATAAGGCTCCTGAACGGAGTGAGGACGAGATAAAGGCGTGGATGGAGGAACATCCACAGGAATATGGTGAGTTTGCCGCTGATATGAGCGAGGCTGACTTGTTGGCGGTATTTCTTTTGGGGCAGTCAGCGTTTTCCGCCTCGCCTGAGTTCCGGAAAAGGCTGGAGGATATGATCGACCTCGACAATCTGGACTTGGAGGAACTTTTGAAGATTCTCCGGGAATCGGGCTATACCCGGATTGTACTGGATGGGCATTCGGAGGATAGTGAATGGGAGAAACACCGGATGCCCTTTGCTGCATGGCTGAAATATGGACGCTCATCGGAAATGCTGATTGAGAATATTGAAGACGCCTCACAGTTGATTGACAATCGGCAGTACCAATGGCAACTCTCAAAGTTTCTGAAGGCATTTATGACCCGTGAAATTGAGAACAATCATCGAACCCGAAAGGAGTTGAAGGAGTTTCTGGACTTCCGGAAAAGTGTCGATAACGGAGATTTGGCAGATTGGGTATTGGATGGAATTGAGAAGTTACCACCCACAGCTAAAATTTCAGAAGATAAAGAATTTGTGCATGACCTTACTTCCCTCTTGTCATCTCACGACAGTGAAACGGTAAGGCGCATCGGCAAATGGACACAGACACATATTAGTGGCGTTGATATTGCGCATCTGTATATTGCATTGGTAGAATCAGGGGAATTGGACGCCCGAAGACCTGTAAAACAGTTTGCCGAGATATTGGCCGCTACTTTCCCAGAAAGCAAAATTGTTGGCGAACGACAGGTGCAAAAAAGCGTAAATGCACTCCAAAGCCTGTCTCCCAATCGCAAACAATATGTCAAGGACGAACCGGAACACCGTTTTGCAATCGACAAGATAAAGACCGGTATTCTCCTGATTAATCCGGATAATGTTGGTTGAAATAAGCTCTTTTCGATTCGTTTGATTCGTTTCAGCGTTCGCGTACTTAACGAACCGTCATTTCTTTTCAATCCAATAAATTACGCTATACTTTTGCGTCACCGTTCCATTTCGGAACGGTGGCGTTTTCGTTTTTTGCCGTCATCGGAACCGCCATAATCCAGACGGCAATCGGAATAAATATGCAAGACTTTTTAGATATGCTGAATGAAGGCCGCGCTCATGTCAAGGTGGAGATGAGTGCCGAAGACCTCAAAGCCTTTTCTGATGACCTTATACGCCGGGCCAAAGACGAACTCGGCTCAATGGTCGAGGCAGCGAAGAAAGAACGTATGCTTACCAAGGCAGAGGTAAAGAAACTGTTCGGAGTATGCGATGCCACCCTATGGCACTGGGCCAACAAGGGAATCCTCAAACCTGTGAAGACCGGGAACAAGGTACTCTATCCTGAATATGAGGTACGCAAGGCTCTAGGACAACGCAACATCAACATCTGACGGATATGAGCTACAATAATCGCCGTCACCGTCCAATTATCCCTTCGTGTGGTCTACATGAGGATGAATGGCATGATTCCATTGAGCCGGGCGAAGCATCAGCATCGTCATTTCCTCTCGAAGTATTCCCGACGGCAATCCGACATATCATCGAATCTCTTCATGAGTATGAGAACTTCCATTTGGATTTCACTGCCGCGTCAATCCTCACAGTGTTTGCAGCGGCTATGGGAAATACATGGTCTGTCCGCTTCATGACCGGATGGGTCAGCCGTCCGATAATATATATGGTGCTTGTCGGTTCGCCGAGTTGTGGCAAGACACCGCCGCTGCAACAGGCGGTCGCTCCCTTGCTCAAACTTGACGGTGAATATGACTATGTTTATTGCAAGGAAATGGAGGCGTACCGAAGATGGGAACGAATGTCAGCGAAGCAGCGAGAAAAGCATTCTTTTCCGGAAGAGATGAAGATGCCACAGCGGAAATGTCATGTAGTGGTGGATTCAACCGTCGAGGCTATGATTGCCGCCATGCGTGACAATCCACGAGGAGTTCTCATATATAAGGATGAGATTGACAGCCTGCTTTCCAACTTCAACCGATACAATGGTTCTGACGAGAGCTATTTCCTCAGCCTGTTCAGCGGTACACCGTTCAAGTATAGCCGTAAGTCAAACAACGAGCACATATTTCTCTCCAATCCCTATTGCTCGATAATCGGCTCAACACAACCGGGGAGACTCTCCGAACAGTTCGGAGGTAAACGCCTTGTGAACGGATTTTCGTCACGGTTTCTGAAAGTCTATCCCGAAATCAATGAAATGCCGTCATGGAGCGATGCGATCATGCCTTATAAGATCCTTGAGGAATGGGAAAGCATCATCCGAAAGGCTGTGAGTATCAATCCTCCAATAGACCAAGAGGGAAAAGCAAACTCTATCGAGCTTACGTTTTCCCGTGATGCGAAGCAGCGTGTGATTCAATGGAAGGACGAGGTAAACAACAAGGCTTACTCGGAAACCGAATCGGACGCTGTAAGGGCGTTATGCGGCAAACTGGAGACTTATCTCATCCGCTTCTGTCTGATTATACAGGTCATGCACAGCATCTGCGGAGAGTCCGCTATGGATGAAATTGAACTGAAATCAGCGGAACTCGCAACTAAGCTTACCGAATATTTCAGAAACATGGAAAGTAGGATAACCCCGGAGATTGATACCGGTATGCTTGATAACCGGTTTACCGAATTACTCGGCAATCTCAGAGATTCATTCACCACATCCGAGGCAGTCCGGGAGTCTCTGAAACTCGGCATCTCTGAATCTTCGGTCAAGAGATTTCTGAGAGACGGTGGACGGGGATTCATCAAGAAGGAGTCTCATGGTCGCTATCGCAAAATTTGAAATGTACGGTGACACTTTGAAATTTTGACATTATGACCTTTTCGACCGAAGCAGGATTGAGGGAAACAACGAGGCTACTCATGCCTGGTTTGGAGTATAGACCTAGCTTTGCAAGATATGCCGCTTGTGTCCACAACGGCAATCCCGCCTCCTTAGAGGTGAGGGTCAATTCCGCTCGAAACTCGCAGTCTTTTATCTGATGAAATACGGTCATAGGATTATGCGATAATGTCAAACCAAGATATACAGGCATTAAAGCTTCAAGTTATGGAAACATCAAGACATCAAGTTATCATGACAACAATACATGAAGGCATCAAGGCATGAAGGCATCAAAGCATCAAAGTATAAAAGCATCAAGGTGTCATTGTATCAAACTATCAAGACAACGAATAATATGACAACAATAAAATCTGAAACTATCAAAATACGAGTTGACTCGCAGACTCTTTCGGAGATTCAATCAAGAGCCGACAGATACACCAATGGAAATCTGAGCGCATTCGTGCGCTGCGCCACACTCCAATACAATGAGAAACAAGTTGCTGAACGTGAGAATCCACAGATGATAGCGTCGCTTAACTCCGCGCTCAAACTTATCGGCAGGATTGGAACAAACTCCAATCAGGTCATCAGGCATATCAACGAGCAGCAGAAGATGTTTCCTTTATCCCTCAGGGCGTCGGATCTTCTTCCCTTCAGCCAATTTCACAACGACTGGACCACAGTGCAGGATATGTTGAAGTATCTGTCTAATCTCATAACCAACGCTAGATGATAGTAAAGAAACTCAGCGATGTGTCCGGCGGTGCATTTCCCGGTGCCAGGTATAATGAAATGAAGGTAGCGGCGGGTGTGGCTCAGCTAATGGCGATGGAGAACGTGAGTGAGGCATTGCGTCACAGTGTGGAGATTCTTCATCACTTCAGTCTCGATGCATCGGCAGAGATTGAGCGTTATCTTAAAGACCGTTCTCAGACTTATGGAAATACAAAAACAACCCGTTTTCAGTTCCATGTGTCGGCATCGGTCAAGGGAAGAGTGATGTCTCCGGAGGAATTGACCGATTTCGCCCGTGAGCTGATGGATGGCATGGGCTATGCCCGACAGCCGTATTTCGTTTATGCGCATCATGACACCGGAAACAATCACGTCCACATACTGTCAACACGGATAAAGCCTAACGGCTTCCCGATTTCCGACCATCAGGACAGGCGTAGGCTTAACGAGTGTGCCAACCGGATTCTTGCATCCGACATCAGTAAAGACATCGACCATATATTCAGCTACGATTATGAGACCGAGGGGCAGTTCGCTAATATCGTAACGGCTCACGGCTATAGGATGGAGAAGTCGCTCAATGGCTACCGCCTTTTCAAATGCGGAGGCAATGCCGGGAATATCCCCATCGGCGACATTTTCAACCGAATTACTAAGAACAGTGCCCGGCGCAAGGAGCGTGCGAGACAGCTTCGTGCCATTATCCGTAAATACAAGTCGGAGATAGCCGGAGGAAAATGTCATAATGTCGAAAATGTCAAAGTGTCAGAAGGTGGAAAGAAAAAGCCGATTCGCACAAAATTCAATTCCGATATAAAGAAAATTCTTGACAGCAGCGGTCAGCCGTTGGATAAGGAGACGCAGGATAAGATACAACAGCTGCTCGATACGCTGAAAACCCGCTTCGGCATCGACATCTGTTTTCAGAAAGACAGAAACGGACAAGTCCGGGGTTACGGCATTGTTGACCATGCCGGGAAGATAGCCTTTGACGGTAACAAGGTGATGAAGCTTTCCGAACTGATTGACTTCACCCTGCAACAAGAACGCCAGTCTTCTCCGCTTGACGTTTACCGCACTCTTTTCACTGTCGAGATCTGCAGGGAGGGCTTAAACGACTATATACGAATCCACACGAAAGATGGTGAAACATATCAAAAGGGCATATCCATGCGGCAGTATTCCTGGTATCATGGAGTGAAGCCGGAAGAACGCGAGGATGTTGGCTATATGATAGCCGCCACGATGTTGTCTGAAGAGATACTTGCTACCTATCTGAAACAAAATCCAATCAATAATCGCGAAGAATCAATAAAATCAGTGGCAGTAATCAGGCACCGCAACGGAGGGTATGCATTGAGAATCACAATGGCTGACGGCTTCTCAACATCAATCAATACCATGACCCAAGAAGAAATCAACCGTTATCGAGCAATGCCACCATCAGAACAGCAGGAGTATCTCCGTAAACTTGCGATCGCATATTTCACCCATGAGGATGCCCGAACCATTACCCGCAGAATCAAGGAGCAGACATTGGCTCAGACAGGCACAAAAGTGCTAGCAAACCGCACACAGGACTATCCGGAGCAGATAACGAGGATATTTGCCATGAATCTATCAGCAGCCATTTCTTCCCTCAACGTCAACACAGCTCACGGCATGAATCGTGAATGGGAGGTTGGTCGACGCTCCCGATATGATGCCATCGACAACAAGCAATCCGGCACACAACTTTCAATGTAGAAGATACCAGCCCGTATAACGATAGTGACTATTCCAGTCCGCCACGCGGATAGTCACTATATTTTTATGGGAAATTTAATGTGGAGTGAATTGGAGTTAAAGTTAAACGGATTCTTTTAAGAACATTTAATCAAGCCGATTTAAGGTGATTTATAGATGTTTAGATAGTGACTATTGTAGTGACTATGGGCGATAGGGACTAAAAGAAAAATCGCCAACTCTTTTGGAATTAGCGATTTAACTTTCTTGGAGGTGGTGCCACCAGAATTGTTCTGAATATAGTATCAATTTGATTATCAGATAATTACCGGCTATCTAAAGGAGAAAAACTCCGTTGACTACACTGCTATATTTTAGCGATTTGGGGCGTTTTGCTCCGGCAATCTAACACCTTCGCAACATCTTCCCTTATTCTAAAAGTTCTCTGTGATTGCAAAGTTACGAATTTATTTCCACTCCACCAAATATCAGGCTTGTGTTAATTCAATTTAACAAAGTGATTTATTTCAAAATCACAAAACAAAATAATTCAAAAACACAAAATAATTTGGTGGTGTCAGATTTAATCCCTAATTTTGTAGGTGATTATGAAAGAGATGAAGTATCTGAATAGAATTGCCGACAAGACTCTTGATTTGAGGCTTGAGGCTTTCGGCGCCGTACAGATAGCTGGACCCAAGTGGTGTGGCAAGACAACTACTGCAGAACGTCGGGCGGGAAGTGTTATTAAGATGCAGGATCCTGACCGTCGGGCGGGATATTTGGCTGCCGCTCAAACAAAGCCATCGTTATTACTCAAGGGTGCAACGCCTCGGCTTATTGATGAATGGCAGGTTGCCCCAGTAATATGGGATGCAGTTCGCCATGCGGTTGATGAACGCAGAGAGAAGGGACAGTTTATTCTGACTGGTTCGACAGTAATAGATGATGAGGAAATAATGCACACGGGAACAGGTCGCATTACCAAAATGGCTATGTACCCTATGAGCCTGTTCGAGTCTCTTGAATCCAATGGCTCTATCTCTTTGGGGCGATTATTTAATGAGGCGGACTATGAGATTGATGGTGAAATTTCACAATTATCTATTGAGCAACTGATTTTTGCTGCCTGCCGTGGCGGGTGGCCCGCTTCTCTCGATGAGATGAGCACCAAAGCTAAGTTACTGATTGCTAAAGACTATATTGATGTGATATGTAATGAGGATATTTCAAGAGTTGATAAAACGCGAAGAAATCCTGCATTGGCAAGGCTCATTCTTCGATCCTACGCACGAAATATCTGTACTTTAGCAAAGAAAACCTCCATGCTTGCTGATGTATCTGAAGAAATGGAAGGAATATCCATGCCTACATTTGATGATTATGTATGTGCTTTGGAGAAGCTCTTTGTAATTGATGATATAGAGGCATGGTCCCCTGCTATTCGTTCCAAGACTGTTATCCGAACCGGCAAGAAACGTTGTTTTGTTGACCCCTCTATTGCGGTGGCCGCGTTAGGTGCGTCACCAGAAAGTCTGGAACTTGATTTGAACACCTTCGGATTCATATTCGAGTGTCTGTGTTTTCGTGACCTCCGAGCATATTCGCAGGCACTGGGTGGGCGATTGTCATATTACCATGACCGTCTTGGACTTGAAGCTGATGCCGTATTGCACCTTGATGACGGACGATATGCGTTAATCGAATGCAAACTTGGTAGTCGCGAGATTGAGGACGGGGCAAAGCACCTCATTGAAATCAAACATCTTATAACGGAAAAGAATATGGCGGAGAAGCAAATTAAACTTCGTGAACCGGACTTGCTTATTGTCTTAACGGGCGGAGAAATGGCATATACACGCGAGGACGGTGTGAAAATAATACCAATCGGGTGCCTGAGAGATTAATTATTTAGGATTCAGTCAATATTGACCTATTCTTAATAATGATATAGATAAGTTAGAACGAGCGAAGAATCAAACAAAAAAGCAACTTAAAACTATGAATAATCCTATAGGATCACTATGGAATAAATGGGATCTACATCTTCATACTGATGCTTCTGACGGTAAGGGTTCCTGTCAGGATATATTGGATGAAGCTATAGCAAAAAATATAAAGTGTATCGCTATAACAGATCATCATACAGTTGATAATGTAGATATGATGAAAACGCTGGCGAAAGACGCCGGCGTAACAGTAATTTCCGGGGTTGAATTTAGGACTGAATATGGGAGGGCATCTGTCCATATGATAGGTCTTTTCCCTGATGAGTTCAATGGAATAACTCTTACATCAGAATTTTTAAAGGAAAACGTTCTTAATCAATTGGGTATATCTCGCTCAAGAATAATACAAATTGGTCGAGAATCCCTCAAACAAGATGGATTGCCAGAGGCATCTTACTTTAAGGATGGGATGTTTCGCGTACAGGTGAACTTTAAGGACGCAGCCAATCTAATCCATAAATATGGAGGAATCGTAACAGTTCATGCAGGTTCAAAGTCAAACAGTATTGATGAAGAAATGAAGCATGAAGGTAAATCTAAAAAAAATGTTTCGATTGAAGATTCATTAGGCCCAGTAAAAGAAGAGCTTTTTAGGGATGGTTATATTGCCACTCTCACTCTCGCCGACTTCTCAGATGACAACCTTTTTGGAGAACTGAGACGGCGTGGTTATCATGGCACGTTGCAATATTCTAAAACCATAAATGTATGAACCAAAGTAGCGCTGGAGAGGCGTATCATGAGAATCTGACAATTCGACTGAAAGAATGTTGTAAGGAGTGCCCTTTTACTACAAGCAATCGCCCTTGCAAAAAGTCTAAGAAACTGTTTAAAATTAGAATTAAAAAAATGTTATAGGGCATAACAAACCCTCAGCCAAAGTGTTGAAGGAGAAAAAACATTGTTCATATGCATAGAATCAATCTCTATCAGACACTTTTGACCGAGGGTCAATGGTCTTATATAAACAAAGTATTCTTCGAAAATGATTGTCGCAAACGTAAAAATTCACTACGGAGCC
>Ga0209694_1002402_pt1 | contig 15659 bp, 11 predicted proteins | sample GluameincwithD2O_FD_187499 | JGI IMG/M metagenome (GOLD analysis project Ga0209694, IMG submission 187499) | Mouse cecum microbial communities from Vienna, Austria - Glucosamine amended microcosms incubated with D2O (SPAdes) (version 2) | ecosystem: Host-associated > Mammals > Digestive system >... | reverse complement strand
CCGTTTGAACAGCACCCAAAAAGTCATAAAAAACTTTTTGGGTGCATTATGTACAGAGGCTCATAACTTTGAAGAACCGCCCGAATCTCTTTGTATGAATATATTTCTATTGTAGTATTTCGATATGGTCAAGTATGATTCCATCGGTTATGGCTGTAATCCTCAACTTATTCCCCGAATCATCTGATGCGGGGAAAACAACGGTTTTTGCAGCCCTGCCATTAAGAATGTTGTCTTTCCATTCTTCACTTCGCCCTTTGGTTGAATAATCGAGAATATAAGGGTTGCTGCTGTTTAAGGAGACTGCAAATTTAAGTCCGTCGTTTTCATTTATCGGATGGTTCGGGAGAAAATTTAATATTATGGCTATAGAATCTCTCTCAGATGCCGGAATATCATATATGGCAGACTTGCCTTTCGGAATTTCGATAGCATGTCCGCTGATTCCCAAACCGAAATGTTCGGGAGTATTGTCACCTTTGTGATATCTGGCTTCAATGGTTTTCCCGGTCCGTAAGACAGCTTCGGCATAAGCCTCGCATGGCTTCAATGGAGCGAAAACAGGCTGCTCGCGTGGTTTAAAGTCCATGATACCATTCCATTTGCCATTATTGTCTATACCCCGATTGTATATTCCGGTCAAAGCAACGATGCTGTCAAAGGCCTGCCGGCTATTGTCCCATGCTGTTTTCCCATGTCGGGCGAGTTGTCCGTAGAGCATCTTTTTGTTCATTTCTGCGGCTGCCTGAACGGGATACTTGACCAACTGGAAATATGTATCAATACGCTCGGAGGCGATATTACTATTAATCTGTTCAACCTCATCGGATAACGATTGATAGTTCTTTATGCGTGCTGATATATACTCGTCACTCCAAGGCAAGTCAGAAACAACATACCATTTCCCGGAGCCGGGACCGTATTCCTCACAACGGGTGTTGCCAAGAAATTCGGGCTTACGGATAAATGCAAGATGATAATGCTGATTCATGACTGGGAGTAACCGTTCTACGTTGGCAATTCCAAACTCTCTTGCAAGAAAATCCTTCATGTGTGACTGTACACCTTTTTGGCAGACCGATTCCATATCCCATGCCATATCCATGAATAGTTCTATCTGATATTCGGCTGGCTTGATGTCACCGACATTGAGAATCCACATTTTCTGTATCCCACGATTGTAGGCTTCATTCATTTGCTGGTGTAAAAGGTAGGGGCTGAACGTTCCGAGCCATAGATAATCGTGGGGGCGCCCCCAATAAGAGACATGATAATAGATACCGTTGCCGCCTTTGCGTCGGCGTTCCTTTTCTGTGGGGAAATGCCGGATATATCCATAGTTGTCGTCGCACCACATAAGTGTGACGTCTTCGGGAACATCAAGTCCGGCATTATATACATCCAGAACTTCTTTGTAAGGTATGAATACTTGTGGGACTTTTTCTACATCTTTATTGACGTATCGCGACAACAGATTACGCTGGTCGGAGAAAACCTTTGACAGAACGGCCTTCTGTTCATCGACGGTCTTTGCACCGTTCATAGCACCGTCATGAACCCCACGCATACCGAGCGTATATATTATTTCCTGTCCGGCAACATCTTTGACCCGTTCCTCCCAAAAGCGGAGAACATTGTTGCTGTTGTTGACATAGTCATATTCTCCCACGCCTCTTCGGCCCCATTCCACGGCTGTGCTTGATGCCATAGGCTCACAATGGGAACCGCCTATATAGATACCGTATCGTTCGGCCACCTCTCTGTTGCCGGGTGTTAAAAAGAACGGCTCGCTGCACTCGTGCATCGGAGGCCAGTAAGTGTTGGCGCGAAGTCGTAAGAGCAATTCAAAAATCTTTTCTGTCGTTTTAGGCCCGATGACACCACGCTTGTTGTTCGGTTCCATTGTCATGGAACTCCAAGGCATAAGCCCCCAATCTTCGTCATTTATGAATATACCGCGATATTCTACTGACGGAGCCTGATAGTCCTTATACCCTGCAGGAAGTTGAAAATGATTTATCTTTCTTGGGGTGGCATCCGCCCACCATTCCCATGGTGACACGCCTGTCAGCCGTGACAATTCAAGCAGCCCATAGGCTGTTCCGTGGCTGTCACTGCCGGCAATGAGCAGTTTGCCTGATGGCAATACTTTCAAGATGAAGCCTTCTTTTGAATTGTTCAGTAGCTTAATCTCGTCCTTGGCGAAATATTTTTTCAGGTCTTTATTGAATGTGCCAATGATAATGTTCCCACCGGTTTGCACATATTTCACTTCGTTGGCCAATACGCTATTTAGGTCATGTTCAAGAATTCCGAGTGCGGTTTTTACTATCGGCGCTTCATTTTGGCAGGAAGATATTTTTACCGTTTGGCCAGCATCCAGACAAAACGGCAAAGGTTTTGCTATGACAGACAATGCCGTCAAGAGCAAATATGCTGATATTAAGATATTTCTCATCTTTTTATTGTATTTGCCGATTTATGAAGGTTGTTATAGAACGTTTCGGGACAACAATCGACTTTAAGTCTTTCTGATTACCTACAAATGCGAGTGATTCTTTCTGATAATCGGATGTACGATACATATTCCATGAAGCTATATCCAAGCCCTCAACATTTATTGTTTTGTCGATGTCTCCATAATTGATTACAACCACGACATCGCTGCCATCTTTATTACGAAAAGCAGAGCACATAAGTCCGTAGGGATTTGTTGCACTATCGGGATTGATAGAATTGTTTCGGGTAACATCGAGGCGCATTGCTCCTGGACGTATGAAACGGCTGTAATTGCCTAATGACCATAGGAGCTTGGAATCGACAATAGTGTCAGAGGAAGCGCCCGGTTGTCTGTATTGGAACAGCAGTCCGTCCTTATAATCGCCTCCGACAGCTCTCCACCATTGCCAGCTTCTGGCATCGGCGAAGACAAGGTCATGATGTATTATCCTTGCCACATAGAGTGCGGTTTTCATAGTTCGGTCATATCCTCCGCCACCGCCTATTTCTTCATCGTTTCCCATTATGCACACCTCGCTCTGCCAAAAAACGACATTATATTTCCGCAGCGTATCCCGTAGTGCCTTACGGCAGTTCTTCATATATTCGACCGGGGTAGTGGTCCAATAGCTGTGACCGGCCATAAGACGCGGGAGTTTCTCAAGATTGCCTACATAAGTGTCTGTGCTGTCCGGTGAGAAGAACGACTGGATTTCATATCCTCGCTCCGGACCGGTTTCGTGAGTCGACATCATACATCGGTAATCCGAAGATTCGGGGATTATTATCTTTGTACCGATTTTCCGTGACTGCAATTCCTTGTCAAGAATTCGGGAAAGACGGGCTATCTCATATTTTGTGGCCGGAGTTCCTTCCTGCTTGGGGCCTTGCCAATTCCAATGTCCGTCTGGCTCATTTACAGGAGAAATGTAATCAAGCGTCACATCGTCTTGTTCTTTTACTCCGACGATGACATCGGCTATGAATCGGGCAAAGTCGGCATATTTTTCTTCTTTCAAATTGTATGTGCCGTCTCGCCCGGTATTTGTCGCAAGGCCGTTTTTAGTATATCTGACCGGCGGGAAGTTCAAGAATCCCAGCAAATATGGTACTCCATAGCCTTTTGCAAGTTTTAGGAACCTGCGCTGTCCGGCCTGCTTGTTCCAATCATAACTGCCATCATGGTTTAGGAAACATTCTGTCCGGGTGCCATTGTTGATATAGCTGCTGTCTCCTTGCTCGACACTTCCGGCTCCGATATTGAAGCGCCAGATGCTAAGTCCGATTCCTTCGGGATTGCCATTGACATCGACTTCCGAGCTAAACAGTAATCTGGCAACATCATCCTGCACCAGTTCCGGCATCTCGCCGATAAAACGCATACTCCATGCGTCCGATGCCCCGAAACAGTCAATTTGCTGGTGTTGTACGTTAGGGTTTACTGTGAATACAATTTTGTTTTGTGCCGAGGTCGACAAGCAGGCCAAAGCACATATTAATGTTGCTGTTATTTTCATTTCCAGTGTAGATTTTCAAGCCATTTTTCAAGTTCCTGCATCCATTGCTTTTTATAGCCAAATGAATCTCTCATCCCCCAGCCGTGACCGCCTTCGGGATAGATGAACATGGATGCGGGCACATCATTTTTTCTCAGAGCTTTATAGTATCGGATACTGTTTTCCGGATTTACCACATTGTCATCTCCAGCAAGGATGATTATTGCCGGAGGTGTATCCTTGTCTACATTCTCTTCCAAAGAGTATCTTTCGACCAATAAGGTGGAGGCGTTTTTACCAAGTAAATTATTCCGTGAGCCCCAATGCGTTATTTCCGGTGACATTGATATGACAGGATACATCAGTATCTGGAAATCAGGCCGGCTCTGAGCGTCGCTCAGTGTGGCGGTTGTCGCTGCAAGGTGCCCTCCGGCAGAAAATCCCATTATTCCAATGAAATCGGGAAAAATGCCGAACTTTTCGGCATTTCTACGAACAAAACGAATTGCGCGGCGGCTGTCATCTGAAGGTAATGTGCATTGGCCGTTCGGAAATCTGTATTTGAGAACAGCACACAGATATCCCTTGTCTGCCAGCCACCGGGCCACATCCGTACCTTCATGTTCTATCGCCAGATGTTCATAACCTCCACCCGGACATATGACTATAGCCTTGCCGTTAGGTTTCAAAGGTCGGAATATAGTCAAAGACTTTGCTATTTGACTGTCATCGGAAGGATTGTCAATTGCAAGCCCTTTGGCTTCAACCAGTCCCAGTTCGACGAGTTTATTGAACATCTGTTTTCCCGCATATTCCGTACCTGCGCTATTGAAATGCAGCACATCCTCTTTCAGCGGAATATCACTGAAATCTATGGGATAGACATTTGGAAGCTCCTTTGCCACCCGAAGTTGTGCGGCTTCTATAACAGGGTTGTATTGTCTTGAAGCATGTGGAACGGTGCCGAAGACAAAAGGTAGGGTCTTGTCCTTTTCCCGGCCGGTGACAGAATAGATTTGCTCACGCATAGACGTGATCATATCCTTGAAGTTATTATAGTATTCTTCAGGTTTGTTACGGTCGCTTTCGCCTTGATGCCACATGATAGCTTTTACTTCGTAACCATTTTTTAGTTTTCCGAGACTTTGTTCTACGCACTTGGCAAATCCTTCGGTCAATGAAAGGACCAGCGACAAGCCGCCATCCGTGCTGTTGTGAGCCTTGTTATTGGCAAGCCATGTACTGTCGGCATACCATACTGGTTTCCATCCTGCCTCATCCTTATTATACTGTCCTGGTGTGACAGACGTACCTCCGTATGTGCATTTTATAGAATAGAAATCCTTGCCGATGGCTTTGTCTATAAAATAGTTGGTCACATCGCAGAACGCAAAAGTGTCGCCAAATTTATATTTACCGAACTTCCCATCCTGTGTTGAACGTACAAAGGCATATCTGAGATGTTTGTAACCCTTGTCCAGATAAGCGGGTTTGTCAGCCGAAGCTGCGCGTCCTTCGGCATTGGACTGTCCGGCCGTGATAAATACGCTGGACGGGGTTTGGGATGAAGCGGTCAGGAGCCCCATCCCAAATATAAATGTCAGTATGAATTTACAACTCTTCAATTCCATAGTGATAATCAGTCGGTTATTTTCCATAAAGCCATATTCCATAGCTGAAGGCATCACTCCATTCAGCAGGTTTGTCCTCTCCTTCACGATACCATATACCAGTGTTGGCAAACGGAGTCATGGTCAGTTCCACCTCTTTCCCTTTATATTGCCCCTTGGCTTTGTATGCCGGTCCTAACATATTTGATTGAGGCGCATCGATTCTGCTCGGCAGAACTGATGTATCGATTCTTATGTCTTTCTCAAAATTTGCATCATCATTGTTAATGGACTTGTTCCAAACCATATCAAGAGAATATATGACCGGACCTTTTACAAGGGCGTAGGGCGTGCGGTCTGCTTTTTCTTCGCGGAAAAGGATTTCGGGACTATCAGGCAGCGTGTAAGCCACTGTCCGGCTGTGGTTTTCGCGTTTGACCCATTTAAGAACCATTGGGAAGGTGATGTCAATGACATCACCGGGATTCCATTTGCAATCAAGAGTGAGGTATTTGCCGCTTTTGACATTGTTGACCGGTACACCGTTTACTTTTACACTCGCGTTCTCACACCACGAGGGTATGCGAAGGTTTATTTCTTTGTTTTTGCGTGGGGCTTTGTCTATGGTTATATGCAAATCTTCGTCTTCGGGATAGTTTCCACTGACGGTCATGACGAAATCTTTCGATTTGTATTCGGAGGGAAGATATTGGTTGACAAAGAGCTTGTTGCCTTTTTTTGCATAGAGGAATGTCGGGAGCAGTGATATTACCCTGTGTCCGCTTGCCGTGCAGCAGTCGGGACCATGAAAATATCCTTCGGGTTTCACTCCGTTGGGAGCCGTGTGGTAGCGACATACACCGGTGGCTGCATCTTGACCGGCAAATACATGATTAATCATAAGCCGCTCCATTGCATCGGCATATTTGGTATTTCCGGTAAGTTCGAGAAGGCTTTGTGTCAGTTGCATCCATGACATCGTGGCACAGGTTTCGACAATGTGCCCCGATATAGGTTTGACATGGCCGTGTTCGTAATGTTCTGCAACGCTTACACCTCCGGTGATATACATCTGGCGTTTTGCAATGTCATCCCATGCGCCTTGTACTTTGCGAAGCAGGGAAGCATCGCCTGTGATGCGGTACAGTCTGAGAAATCCCATGAAATTCATGTGAAAGGTATGGGAATGGACGTATGGCTGCAAATCATAGACAGTTATGTAGCCTGAAGCTACTGAATCAAGGCGTGAGAAAGAATCCCAACCGCTCCAACGGTCAATATTGTCAACAACCCACTTGCTCCATTGGAGATATTTCTTTTTGCCGGTAATTTCATAAAGACGGGCAACTGGATCACAAAGAAGTGTTCCTTCCCAAGAATAGTGAACCGAATGACCGGCGAAATCCGAAGTTCCGGCGAGACGCCTCTGACGGTTATCCGGTTCACGGAAATCAGAGGGCCAGAATTCATGTTTGCCGGGACCGAAATACATCAGATAGTAGTCGGCAAGTTGCTCGGCCGCATGTAATGTCTGCTCGTTCCCTGTCTGTTCGTATACCGAAGCAAGAGCATGGAAAACAAAGTATAGCTCATAAGCATCCATGCCGCGTACAGGCCGTTCTTCATTACGATATTCGGCAGAGGTCGCGCCAAGATAACCGTTTCTTTCCTGTGAACTGATAATCCTGTGTAGCATAGTCTCGGCCTTGTCAAGCAGAGCCTTGTCGTCAGCCTGAATTGCCGAGAGATATGCCGATTCAAGCCATTTGCCGTGCTGTTCGGCACGGGTCCAATCCCAATCTTTGTGATTGCGTGCCTCAATAAACTCCACATACTTTTCAATCGGGAAATGTTTAAGATATGTGTTTCGGTTGAGGCGCATACGGTCACCGATAAATCCACCGATATTCTTTATGGTTGAAATGTTTACCGGTTCTTCCTTAAGGGGGATTTTATCATAATCCAGAGCGGATATGTTGCCACAGGCTAATGATAATGCGGCGATTATTGTTATTGTTTTTTTCATGTTGTAAATCTATTTTGTTTCCCATTCATAAATTCCTGATGAGTTCTCTGAAGGAAGTTTAACTTCAATCCTTACGGCATTTGTAGTCACTGGTTTGAAGTTTACTGTATTCATATTCCTTTTCACTGTGCCGTATATGTCAGCATCCTCAACAGGATTCCAAGTACCGTTGGAATCTTGATAGAATGTTTCTTGTTCCCGTCCCTCTGCATTAATTGATGTGCAGAGGACTTGTAAAATAATTGTAATTATTATATTTTTTCTCATCTGCGGTCTGGAAATTTAAAGAGTGCCCTAACACGTATTCCGTGTTTTCTGAATACGGTTAGAGCACTATGTAAACCTGGAAAATCTTTTTACCTTTTTGAAAGTTATTTTTCAGCCGGGAGATCAGCTACCGTTGGCCAGTAAGGATTCTGGTAAAGGGGTGATTGATCAACCGATGAATGGTCGGAGGCTGTAAGTTGGAACTGACGAATCGGGAGTGGCTGTAGATAGTGAGCCATATGCCAAGTCAGACCATCTTTATATGAATTGCCTGCTGTCAGGTTTGTCTCAACGGGACGGACATAATTGCCAAGTTCGGGACTTGAGACTATTGCATTAGAAGATTTGTCATAATGCTTAGGTTCAAGGTAATTGGACTTATCATCGGGATTGGAATACCATGCGGTCATATCAGAGTTCCAAAGACGGAATCCTTCAACGTGATATTTCTCTGTCATCATCTGGTCGTATGAACGCCAACGGTGGAGATCCATGCTACGCAGACCTTCTGCCATAAGTTCACAGCGACGTTCTCGACGGATATTGTAGAGAGTCGCATCATCAAGGAGCTTTCCGGCGGTATAGGCACCCCAGTCAAGAACTTCCTTTGACATATCAGTTGCGTTTATAGTCGTCATAGGATCTATCGCGTCACCTCTGAATCCGGCGGTTTCGCGTATAATCTTCCAATACTCGATGATGTGTCCGTCATTTATATTCTTGTTAATCATATATTCGGCCTCCATATAGTTGAGGAGAGCTTCTGTGGCGCGATATGTGATGGAAGCGACCCAACTGCCATAGTTGGCTGCCTGTGCTTTGTCGAATGTGCCACCTTTACGGATGGTATAGCCAGTGGCATAGTGCATATCGTCTGCCTTGTTGAGAAGAACGGGATAAGGCTCTACTTCGACAAACATATTGCCAGACTTGTTGTCCATATTGAGGAAACAGTTGATCTGGCCCGGTTCTTTGAGGAAGATTACAAGGCGCGGATCGCGATTGGCCCTTACCTTTGCGATTGACATGTCGCTGTAGCTATACCCTGTATGTTGAGCATATATGGGCTTGCCGTCTTCCATCAGAAAGCTTTCAACCATGCTGCGGGTGAGTCCTCTGTCATAGTTGCCGCGCTCCACTGCTACTTCTATTGAATTGGTGATGCTCAGTGTTGTGCTGTATTCGCGCCAAAGGAGTACTTCGGGATAGCCTGACATATCGGTGCTACCGAAAAGTTTAAAATATGGATTTTCGGGATCCGAGGCTTTTTGAGGAATCCTGCCTGTGTTCTTAACAAGTTTATTTTTGTATTTTTCTGCGACTGCTTCTGCTGATTTGGCTGCCTCGGTAAAGAACCATTTTGCCTCAGCTTTTATGTCTTTCGTAGGGAACTGATATTCGGCATTATAATCTTTTTTCTTACCAGGCCATTCGGGACCGTTGGGTACAAACGGCGTTCCTGCAAAATTAGTCAGCCATGAACCCTCGTACAGAGCTACTCGCGATCTCAGGAGTTGAGCAACATCGGGCGATATGCGGGTGTGACGTGTGCTAAAATTGTCTTTCATATATGTGGCAGCATTATCAAGGTCTTCAAGGATGAAGCGGGCCACTTCATTGCGGGGCATGCGCACTGATGCTGCTACAAGAGCCGCCTCGTCATCAGGAAGAGCATCCTTAACTATAGGAAGATCACCATAGCTCTGAAGCATATTGAAATACTGTAATGCACGGAAGAAGTACAGTTCACCGATATAATGTTTTATATTGTCGATATTCCCGCTAAGTTGACCGCTATTGAAACGGTCAAGTATAGTGTTGAGCTGATAGTTGATGTTACGCACATTTCCCCAGTCCCAACCTCCATCGAGACTTACTTTCCATGCTCCTGTGGCATACATACCGTCTCCCCAAGTGCCAAACTGATTGTCTGTATTTGTGTCGTAGGCAAACGTACCGTAAGGACCTCCGTGGGATGTAAGTAGACCATAGAATACGTTGACACAAGCTTCAATTTGACTCTCGTTTTTATAATATGAGTTAGGAGATATGGAGTTTTGAGGTTCTTGATCAAGAAAATCCTCACAGGATGTCATAGTCGTTACGACTGCAAGAGAAAGGAGCATCCTGTTAAATAATTTATTGTATTTCATTGCTGTGATAGACTTAGAATGTTAGACTTACACCACCTGATAAAGTTCTTGACAGAGGGTATCCGTTACCGTTCCATTGACCGATGGTCTCTGGGTCGAATTGTTTACTGAGTTTGCTTCCAGTCCAAAGATTCTCACCTGAAACATATACGCGCACACGAGATATTCCGATTTTCTTGGTGAGGTTTTCAGGAAGCGTATAACCGATTTGGAGATTCTTTAAACGTATGTACGAAGCATCCTGAAGGAACGCTGTTTGGGTTGTAGTATTTTTGCTGCCATTATTTTTGGTGGAAAGACGAGGCAAGGAAGAATTGATGTTTGGTTCCAGATACCCTGCCTGTACAGACCATGTGTTTTCATCACGATAGTAGTCTTCTACACCTTGTATGCCGGCAAAGTTAGACCAAAGATCGCCACACCATCCGAACATATATGGACCACCTTGATAAAAATCTCGTTTCATCACTCCCTGGAAAAATATACGGAGATCAAATCCTTTCCATGCGGCATTGAGATCAAGACCGAAACGGAAACGTGGAGTGTCATTACCGATCACTTTTTTATCACCGAGATCGTCAAGGGTCTCAGAGCCTTTGCTGATACGGCCATCACCGTTTAGATCTTTGTACATCATGTCTCCAGCGTGCCAATCATCACCCATGTGGTTTTGTCCTTGCAATAATTTCTCGGGAGCAACACCGTTGTGGGCTTCGGTATATGTGCGGTCAAGAGCTTCAAGATGAGCTATCATATCTTCCTCGGAACGGGCTATGCCGATAGATTCGTACCCCCAAATCTCGCCCACCGTCTTTCCGGGATATGGACTATAGATGTAGTTGGTGGGATTATTGGGATAGTTAAGTATTTTAGCTGTTGCATCGGAGAGATTAAAGCGGGCTGAGTAAGTAAGTCCACAAGCGAGTCTGTCGCGCCACTCAATGGAGAATTCCCATCCTTTGGAACGTAAGTCGGTATTGTTGGTTTTAGGTACACTTGTACCGAGGATTCCAGGAAGTGCTCCAGCATTACCTATCATATCGGTGGTTGTGCGTACAAAATAGTCGAATGAGCCGGTGAGTCTGTTATTAAGAAAACCCCAGTCAAGACCAATATTCCATGATTCAACCTTCTCCCATGTTAGAGATGAAGATACTAGGCCGGGGGCCCATGCTTGTCCTGGTTTGACTCCGTTTTGAAGCCAGCTCCCGGAGTTGGGTGACGTTGACAATATGGGATACACCTGATATATATAACCGACTTCTGTATTCTGATTACCAAGGCTGCCATATGAACCGCGCAGCTTTAAAAGATTGCACCATTGAGTGAAGTCATGGAAAAACTCTTCTTGTGCAATGTTCCAACCGATAGACACAGAAGGGAATGTCCTCCAACGATTGTCTTTAAGAAAGCGTGACGAACCATCGGTACGGATATTAGCTTCCAACAGGTAGCGTCCTTTATAATCATAGTTTAAACGTCCGAAGAATCCGAGTACAGACCATTCCCAGTTGTTACTGTCTATTCCGGGTGTAACAGGTTTGCCGTTCTCGTCAAGGCCGGTTGTAAGCCCCAATGTCGGATTATCTTCGTTCAGAATACCCTTACGGGTTGCCCCGAAGAAAGTATATTTTTCATTTTCAGCCTGCATACCGGCAAGCACACTTATATTGTGACTGTTATTTATGGAGAATTTGTAACGGGTAGTGGCACTGAAATTAAAATAATTATTCTTTCCGAATTCCTCATGTACCTCAGACTGCTTATTGTGTATCAGGTAAGGAGCTTCATTGATATCATACATTTCCATAGCCCTTGTGTCCCAACGGCGGTTGACATTTTTTACACGATAACTGAATTCAGCTTTAGTGACCCAATTTTTTACAGGCTCGATCTCAATTCCCGACTGGATATAGTAATTGTCGGTCTGAGACTTATCGGTGCCACCGACTTTATTGTCGGAAAGGGCGAGGGCATTACCACTGTTGTAAACATAATGCCCATTGCGGTCGTAGAGAGGCAATGTAGGCCAAGCGTGTGCTCCGAGTCCTTCATAATTGTTCCATCCAAGGCGTGATGGTCTATGGTAATCTTCGCGTGTGAAACGCATTGAGAGATTGAAACGAAGCCAAGGCTGAATTTCAGAATTAATCTTTCCTGTGGCGGTGAAACGATTTATTCCCTCATCTCCAATTTTTATCTGCCCGTTATTACCGTAATAACTTCCTGATGCAAAATAGTTGAATTTTCTGTTGCCGCCACTTGCGCTTACATTGTGCTCCTGAGAGAAATTCCAGTCCTTGTAAAGAACATCATAGGCATCCACATCATCGGCTCCTGTAGAGAAACCTCCATTCCACTGACCTGATGCGTTAGCCTCAATAGCATACACGAGTGTCCCGTCCTCCTTCATGCGCACGCCATTCGATACGGGTCTGGCATTGTGCCAGTCGAGGATACGTTGCATATAATTGTCATCGAAGCGGACACCATCGCCATTGGCTGTGCGGGCATCGTTGACGAAACAGGCAAACTGCACTGAGTTCATCATGTGCTTCTTATTGATAGGATTGCTGAATCGGAATGAGTTGTTATAGTTAATAGAGGTAGTTCCGTCAGTGGAACCACTTTTTGTGGTAACGAGGATTACACCAAATGCCGCACGCGAACCGTATATGGACGAGGCTGCAGCATCCTTCAGGACTGATATGTTCTCAATATCTTGCGGGTTGATACTATACATATCTCCTTCCATACCGTCAATAAGTACAAGTGGGGAACCTGTTGAGCCTTCACCGATGGTTGTTGCTCCTCGTACATTGATGGAAGGCTTGGTTTCCAACGAACCGCCGGACGTCTCTATGTTGAGACCCGGGACAAGACCTTGAAGAGCCGCAACCGCACTGGTAACAGGACGTTCTTTCAGTTCTTTAGCAGACAGGGTACCTACGGATCCTGTGAGGTTGACTTTCTTTTGGGTGCCGAAACCTACAACTACGACTTCGTCAAGTAATGAAGAATTGGGCTTGAGCTCAATTTTCATTTTTTGACCTGATACTGCTTTTACTTCTTGAGATTCAGTCCCGACGTAGCTAATAACTAATGTCGCGCCTGCAGGAACAGATAAAGAAAACCGCCCATCGATGTCTGTCACTGTTCCGTTTGTTTTGTTGGCCTTTTCATATACAGATGCTCCGATTGCCGGTCCATCCGCATCATTGACCACTCCTGTTGCTGTGATTCGTTGCTCTTGTGTTACTGTTGTGCTAATATTACCTTGCGCATTCATAGTATTTGGTGCTAAGGCAACGAAACTCGCACAAAGTATTAGAGAAGCATGCAGCTTACTGTTTAGCAAAAAATGTGAGTTCATTTCAAATTGGTTAAAAGTTGTTATTGATTTCTGGCACAAAAGTAATATTTAAATTAAGAATAAATGGTGAAATATTGTTCTTTGAAGTTACGAAAAGAGTGTAATTTATTGGAACTGAGCGTAGGTTAATTGCTCATGATAGTAATAGGTTACGATTTAGTTAGTTATCTACTGCGTCATCCTTCTGCGCGTTGCGTAACCTTACAAAGAACTCTTCGTATGCAAAAGTAACAATAAAACGGGAGATTTTGAAATGAATCTCCCTAATTTTTTTCTTCTCATACAAGTTTTTCCGTAAAAGCAATTTTATCCGTCGGCACACCATCGCCCAAAAGGATTTTGAACGAACGTATGCCGACTGCCGCATAAGCGGAGAAAAGGGCTTTGCCTCACGCCTAAACAACAGTTTAGACTGATGATGCAAGGCCCATTTCTTTTGTGCTTATGCCAAAGAGGTGCTTTTACGGATTTTTATAGGATTTCTTTTTTCGCTGTTCCTTTGTGCCGTAAGCGGAAAGCCGTGTCTGACCGCCCGATCCATGAATGGAACAAGCCGTCACACACGGCAGGCAAACCGGGAAGAATGATTTTATCCGTCAGACCGGACACGCTCGGCCAGACATACAAAATCATACTTCCTTGTCGGTGGTTTGCCCGGTTTTACGCCTCCGGCAGTGTCCCTTTTCCTTTTGGCGTTTTCCCTTTTTCACGGATTTCTCTTTTGAAGTTTTCCTGTCCAATCTGCCTCCACTTCCGTTTACCTCCATTTTCGCGTCTTTCAGGAAGCGCATCAGGTTGTCATTTCCGTTCTGGGCGCAAAGGTAATTCCGGGATTGGACGGGAATGCAAGGTCAAGCCTCCTGTTTTCGGAAAAAATCTCCAGCCCTGCGGGTAGTATTTTTCCCGAAAAACCTTGCATCCCCTAATCCCTACCTTTTTAAGCACCCGAAACGAAAACGACCGATGCGACAGAAAGACGCATAAAAAAAATGTCGGATAAACTAAAGGCAGATAAGATAGTTTGAAACTCAACTCCCTCAGCTCTTGAATCCGCATTAAAAATCAAAAAACAACGGATATGAGGACAGCAATAGCAATAAAATTCGTGGCATGGGAAGTACCAAGTTTGGAGAACCTGCAAGACACCAAGGTGTACGGACTTCGCACCAAACTCAACAACGGTGAAAAATTGAGCCGAGAGGAAAAGGATTGGCTTACACGCAACGTGAACAGCAATACCTATTTCAAGAGCGCAGTACCCTTGCAAGGGTGGATGTTTGACTTCTCCGACATTCTCCGAACCTACATTGTGAAGCAGTACGGACACTGGACGGAATACAAGGCTACCGACAAGACCGCACTCCGCAGTTTCCTTTACGGCAGGATTGACAGCATCGTGGAACTTAACAAATAATACGGCTATGACGGCAACGGCAAATTTCAGACAAATGGCGCAGTACATAGGGCTTGCGATATGCGGCTTGATGGTGCGCACCGCCTTCGGGGTGTTCGGCATCCTTTGGGGCATCATTAGAGAGATTGTAAACGGAGTGTTCCGAGTGGCGATAGGCGTAATCGTGGCTATCCTTTCCGCAACCGCCTTCTTCGGCTTCATCCTTTGGTTATTCACCCTTTAATCCTTACCGACATGGCAAAGAGAAGCAGCAAAACGGCAGCGCAGCAGTGCAGATACTACGAGGTGGACAACATCTTCGTGTATATGGTTGAAACGTACATCAACGGCAACATATCCGTGTTCCGTGAACTCTACCGAGAACTGAACAAGGACGCACGGAGGGACTTTACAGACTTCCTTCTGAGCGAGGTGGAGCCGACCTATTGGAGAGAAATACTGAAACAGACAATCTAAAAACGACAGCGATATGAAAGGAACAGAACATTTCAAGAGAACGATACAGATGTATCTGGAGCAGCGTGCAGCGGAAGATACACTCTTTGCGAGGAACTACCGCAACCCTGCCAAGAACATAGACGATTGCGTCACCTACATTCTCAACTACGTGCAGCGGAGCGGTTGCAACGGCTTCACGGACGGGGAGATATTCGGGCAAGCAGTCCACTACTATGACGAAAACGAGATAGAGGTGGGCAAGCCTATCCAATGCCAAGTGGCGGTGAACCACGTTGTGGAACTCACGGCAGAGGAAAAGGCGGAAGCACGGCAGAACGCAGTCCGCAGATACCAAGAGGAAGAACTCCGCAAGTTGCAAAACC
>Ga0209694_1002399_pt1 | contig 15679 bp, 12 predicted proteins | sample GluameincwithD2O_FD_187499 | JGI IMG/M metagenome (GOLD analysis project Ga0209694, IMG submission 187499) | Mouse cecum microbial communities from Vienna, Austria - Glucosamine amended microcosms incubated with D2O (SPAdes) (version 2) | ecosystem: Host-associated > Mammals > Digestive system >... | reverse complement strand
AAAGGCGAAGTTCTTTGCGTCCTGCAGCTTTCCTGAGAGGAAAGTTTCAGAATCCATAAGATTCTTCGCCTTTAATGGTATATAGGCAATTTCGTTTCGGGCAACCCGTCAAATATAAAGAAGTTACTGTATAACAGCTTAAAGATGAGAAGGCGAAATGTTTTATTTTGAGATGTAAGATAAGATTCAATCTTTTTTGCTTGGAATCAAAAATTTGAAAATCGAAAATCAGAGAACTTTTTTAATCAATCAAATCAATATGGTGAATCAGACTACATATAATAACTTGACTCCGAAAAACCCCGAACAAAAGGTAATGGTGAATTAAGAGTATTTTCAAAATAGAAATTCAAAAAGTCTCAAACCAATTGATAAAATCTGTAGTTTTAGTCTTCGGAAATTCGATCTGAATCAGTAAAAAAGAATGCTGGAATTCTAAGAAATGTCCGAGTTGGCTGATAAGATGTCCACCTTGGCTCTTGATTTCATGAAAATTTGTAGGAATTTCTGAAACCACTTACAATGAACACATCAACACGGAAAGAGGTGGTTTTCATGAAGAGCAATGCTGCAATCACATTAAAAACTGAATACGGAAACCGGCCTTTTTTCCGGTGCAGACTGGGGTAATACTGTTTATTCCAGTTTTTTCTGTCTTTTGAACGAATACAGATTCGAGGAGGATAATATGGAACAGAATTTCAATAAAGTATTCTGGGATGCCTGCGCTAATGGAGATTTCTCTATGGCAGCAAGCCAGATTCGTACGGGTGCCGATGTAAACTACGCCAATGGCGATGGCCGAACTGCGCTGATGAGATCTGCAAAAAGAGACCGCAAGGACGTGGTTCAGATGCTGATCGATAATGGGGCTGATGTAAATGCAGCAGATAATAGTGGAAAAACAGCTTTGATGGGTGCAGCCAAAAAAGGCAACAAGACCATCTGCAAAGCCCTGATTGATGCTGGTGCCGATGTAAACGCCAAAGATGATAATGGAAGAACCGCTTTAATGAGAGCTGCCTTACTTGGCCAGGATCGCTGCGTGGATCTATTACTGGATGCAGGCGCTGATATCAATGCTCAGGATGAAGTTGGCCGCAGTGCACTAATGGAAGCCTGCATCGCCTTCAAACGCGATACGATCAATAAATTGCTCGACCGCAATGCGGATGTAAACCTTTTTGATAATAACGGATGCACAGCCTTAATGAGAGCAGCTTATGGCGGATATCCATCTCTGGTTGAAAAACTGATCGTTTATGGAGCCGATAAGGATATGACCGATAAACAGGGACACACTGCACTCGATTACGTTCGCGAACACTGCCGCGCCCAGCTTGAACCGCTGCTGTAAACAATAAGAGGAAAAAAGAAAATGAGAGACTATAAAAGTAACGAAGTCCGTAACGTCACCGTTGTCGGACACTCGGGATCTGGTAAAACTTCCGTCCTCGAGGCTATGCTGTACTATACTGACGCCACTGATCGTTTTGGCAAAACCACAGATGGATCGAGCTTGATCGACTTTGACGCTGAAGAAATCAAACGTGGAACTTCCATCTATACATCCATCGTTCCGATCGAATGGGATGACAACAAAATTAACTTTATCGATACGCCTGGCTATCTTGACTACTCCGGTGAAAAAGCCGCTGGTTTAGCCGCTGGGGATAATGTCTTAATCGTCGTCAACGCCAAAAGCCCGCTTGAACCAGGAACCCGTATTGCCTATAAGGAAGCCATCGAATCTGGCAAACCGACAATTTTCTTTATCAATCATCTCGACGAAGAAAACACAAGCTTCGAAGATGCCTACAGCCAGCTGCATGAAGCCTTTGGGAAATCCGTTATTCCATTCGAAGTTCCAATCATTGAAAACGGAGAATATGTAGGAACTGTCAACATTTTGAAAAATAAAGCCTGGTATCATAAAGGGCCAAAAGCTTCTGATTCTGTGGCCCAGCCTATTCCGGAAGCCATGGCTGATGAAGTGGCAATGTATAAGGAACAGATCGCTGAAGCAGTTGCCATGGGTGATGATGAACTCATGGAAAAATTCTTCTCCGGTGAAGAATTCACAGATGCAGAACTGACTAAAGGAGTTCGCATCGGAGTCAGAAATGGGGAAATTATTCCTGTTTTCTCCGGAAGCGCTATTCAGTCCCGTGGAATCGGCCGTTTGATGGATCTGATCATCACTTACTTCCCATCTTATTCTGAAAAGGGGATTTTCACGGCAGAAACCCCAGATGGTCAGAAAGTTGAACTGCTTACTACCGAAGATGAAATTCTGACCGCTCAGGTGTTCAAGACCATCATGGACCCATTCGTTGGCCGTATTTCTTACGTTAAAGTGCTCTCTGGAACCCTGAATTCCGATTCTCAGGTGATTAATGGCAATACAGGAAAAGCTGAAAAAATTGGAAGCATCTTTACCATCAAAGGAAAACATCAGACTGCTGCCGGTAAGATCTTTACAGGTGATATTGGTGCCATTTCCAAGCTTCAGGCAACTAAAACCAATGATACGCTTTGCGATAAGTCCACGCGTCTGGTGGCTCCTGCGATTGTATTTGAAGAACCATTATTCGGACAGGCGGTTGAACCAAAAACGAAGAACGATGAAGATAAACTTTCCAATGGTCTTAACCGTCTTCAGGAAGAAGATCCGACGTTCGTCGTTAAGATCAATCCAGAAACCCGACAGACTGTCATCTATGGAGTGGGTGACCAGCATCTTGATGTCATCGTCAACAAACTGCAGTCTAAATTCAAGGCAAACGTAGATCTTACCGATCCGAAGATCACTTATCGTGAAACGATCACAAAAACTGCAGTCGGAGAAGGCCGTCATAAGAAACAGTCAGGCGGTCATGGTCAGTTTGGTCATGTCTTTGTCGAATTTTCTCCAAATCCGGATTCTGAAGAACTCGTATTCGAAGAAAAAGTATTTGGAGGAGCCGTACCTAGACAGTATTTCCCAGCGGTTGAAACAGGATTAAGAGAAAATTCACTGGATGGACCATTAGCTCACTATAAGATGGTTAACCTGAAGACTACATTGCTTGATGGTAAATACCATGATGTTGACTCTTCAGAAATGGCATTCAAACTGGCAGCTCGTTTAGCGTATAAGGATGCGATGAGTAAATGCCGTCCAATTCTGCTTGAACCAATCATGAACGTTACGGTTACAGTACCTGATGAATATACAGGAACAATCATTGGCGATCTGAATAAACGCCGGGGCGCAATCCTTGGAATGACTCCATCAGATGATGCTCAGATGATTGAAGCCCAGGTTCCAATGTCCGAAATGGCCCGCTACTCCATCGATTTGCGTTCGATGACACAGGGTCTTGGAAGCTATACCATCAGCATGGACCGTTATGATCCAGTACCTGATAATATCGCTCAGCGAATTATTCAGCAGGCAGCCCAATAAAACCAAAACATCTCTTCATCTGAATGGATTGAGGCAATGGTTTTCTAATTCTGCAAAACCAAGTATGAACTCAGTATGAGCTCAGAATTCATCTGACATCAAAAATCGAGCCAGCCTTCAAATCACACCAAATGATTTGAAAGCTGGCTTTTTTCATGCGCCACACATCAGAATACATTTCTAAAAAACAAAATAGATATGAGATCCGCTGATAAAAAATGGTGAATGCAATCCCAATGACTTTAGATAATGGATAGTTTAGATCTGTCAGGAATAAGAAAGAAATGGATCAAGTGAAAAGAGCTCAGAGCATTCTGTAAATCTTTTTTCCATCCTGAAAATATAATAAAAGAAGAATAGGAAGAAAGGAGACAGGTTATGTGGAAATTCATTGAAGATTTGAAAAAGGATATCGAAGCAGGAGCTAACGAAATCGCTGATAATATTGCAGATCCTCAGGCTTCTAAGGAAGCTGAACAAAAAGCTCTCGGTCTTGGAAAGTCGGCTGTAAAGAATAACCAGGTTCTTGCACTCGAGGATGGAACGGTTGAAATGATTAATCAGGACCAGGATCAGATTGAAATTTATATGGATAATGGACACGGATATGGCATTCAGTTTCCATTTGGACCAGTAGGATATAAGGTTGAAGTCAGCCCCAATGAGAAAGTTCATAAAGGGCAGGTTTTAGTGACCTTTGGACCAGATGAGGATAAGGCACGGGTCTATGCATTTACTCCCGATCTGGTCAGAGTGCTCAGTCATACACACTATACAATCCAATAAAATTGTGGAAACAAAACGAGGTCGGCTGCCTGGCCGGCTTTTTTTTCGAATCAGTCCAGGCAAGACATTATAATTTTTTAAAGATGAAAGTCGGGGTGTTTATGAATGAAGAAGGAAATCGAAAGTCTGATCAGTGATCTTACAACGGATCAAAAAGCCAGTCTGGTCTGTGGAAAAGGTGCGTTTGAATCCGCCTCGATACCCTCTCAAGATATTCGAGGACTTATTTTTTCGGATGGATCCCAGGGCGTTCGTAAGCAAAGATATGTCCAGGATCATCTGGGTATGTTTCCTTCGATTCCATCCACCTGTTTTCCAGCTGCAAGTACGCTTGCCTGTTCATGGGATAAAAAACTGATGTTTCGCATCGGAGAAGCAATGGGAAAAGAAGCGGCTTCTTTGAAAGTCGATGTATTGTTAGCTCCGGCAATCAATATGATGCGTCATCCGATGGGCGGAAGAAACTTTGAATACTTTTCTGAGGATCCATGTCTTGCAGGAGAACTGGCTTCAAGCATGATTCAGGGAATTCAGAAAACAGTCAGCGCCTGTCCAAAGCATTTCCTGCTCAATTCACAGGAAACCTTCAGAATGAGTGTTGATGAGCAGGCATCCATGCAGTCCATCATGGAGTATTATCTGCCGGCTTTTGAACGGGTCATTAAACAGAGTCAACCAGATTGGATCATGAGTGCCTATAACAAGGTGAATGGTGAATATGCTTCTGAAAATGCTTTTCTTTTAGAGCAAATTTTACGAAAACAGCTAGGCTTTCAAGGGGCAGTCATGAGTGATTGGGGCGGCGGCAACGACATCATCAAGGCCATTCGGGCTGGAAGTACGCTTGAAATGCCTGCAACCAATGGTCAAAGCAAAAATGAAATCCTCAAAGCAGTTGAAGAAGGCAGACTGGAAGTAAAAGACCTGGATAAAAGAGCTGCTGAAATGCTTGAAGCCATTCAGAAAGCAGATCAAAGAATTGAAGAACGAAAAGGCAGTTTAAAGGATCAGACTCCATCCTATCGCTATCACCATCAACTTGCTTTTGCAGCCGCAAGAAAATCAGCTGTATTGCTAAAAAATGATGACAATATTCTTCCACTGGATCCAATGAAGCGAGTTTGCTTTATCGGAGATTTTGAACATTTTCCAATACAGGGAAATGGCTCGGCTGCAGTGAATCCAAAGTTTACTGAAAATTTCAAAGTTATCGCTAAAAAGTATCTGAATATACCTTATAAAAAATCTTTAGGATATCGTCTTCACGATGAATCAGTCGATTCTAAATTAGAACTCAGGGCTATTTCCGCTGCCAAAAAAGCAGATGTCATCATCGTTCTGGCCGCTTTTCCATTATGCGAAAGTACCGAAGGACTGGATCGAAGAAAAGCAGATCTGCCCGAAAATCAGAAACATCTGATCCAGAGCCTGGCTGCATTAAACAAACCCATCATCCTGATTGATGCAATCGCTGGTGCCATTGAATTATCTATCGAACCTTTAGTCCAGGGGATTTTGTATACGGGACTGTCAGGTCAGAGCAGTCTTGAAGCCATGTTTTCCCTGCTTTTTGGAGAATTCTCACCTTCCGGGAAGCTGGCATTCAGTTTTGCCTGTCATATGGACGATCATCTGGTTACAAATTTTCCGCAAAAAGAGCCGATCAGTTATCACTCTGAACAGACAAAAGTAGGCTATCGATATTTCCATACGGAGCATATTCCAGTCAGATATCCTTTTGGTTATGGATTAAGCTATACTGAATTTCATTTAAATTTTGCAGGAGCAAACAAAGATGGAATCTGCTTTGAAATTGAAAATGTAGGCAATATGGATGGAGATGCGATCATTCAGCTCTATCGAAAATGGGAAGATCATGATGAAGTGAGTTCAGAAGAAGTTCTGGTTGGATTTGAAAGAATTCACTTAAAAAAAGGCCAGATCAAAAAGGGATTTATTCCTTTTGATGAATATACGTTCAGGCGTTATCTTCCTCAGTCCAAACGATTTGCCATTCTTAAAGGAGAGGTGAATCTAAAACTGGCATGGAATATCGAAGAACCTATTTGGAGCACCAGAATATTCTTAAAGGATGGAGAAGATGTTCAGCCAGAAGTCGAAACTAATATGCCAGTTCATTACCGGAAATCGGCATGGAAGATGGATCTAGAAACCCCTTTGGAAGAATTTGCTCACTCTCCAAACCGGGCAGCAGCCAAATCCATAGAATGGCTTATCGCGTATCGTGATCGGTCTTTAAAAAAGAACAGTCCGAATCTAGCCGTCTGCGCGTTGCTTAGCATGCCGCTCAAATCCATTTGCAAACTGTATCCGGATTTAATGAACTTCGATAAAGCTCAGGCATTAATTGATCAGATGAATGAACCTTCTGAATCAGGATGCAGTGAACTGATCCGGTTGATTCATACAGTCTTCAAAAAAGATTTTTCGAATTCCAAAGATCCAATGCCATTGGCACCATTCAACCTGGAATTCGTTGAAACTGCCAGGAAACCAGAAGATTCACAGGCAGGTTTTGTTTCTATACAATCTCTGAAAGACAAAAATCCAAATCCTGATTGATTGAATTGCATTTGATGAAACAGTTTGGTTTGGAATGATCGGATTTAGTCTGAATTACTCTGATCAAGTCTGATCAAATGGATCAAACAGAAAATCTTTTAAAATGACTGTCAAATTCAGTTTATGTAAGGAGGTTGAGATATATGCAGATTATTGTCGCGTCCGATACACATGGACGAAACGAAAGGTTGCTTGAACTCGAAAAGCTGTATCCGGAAGCCGCTTTGTTTTTGCATGCCGGAGACTGGGGTACAGATCCGAAAAAGTACGATCACTGGGTTACGGTGATGGGGAATAACGATATTCGCTACGAGCGGGACATGGAAAAAAATCGAATTATTCTTGCGGATGGTCATAAAATCTTTATGCTGCATGGTCAACAGCTCCCTTATGGAAATCGGGAAAAAAGACTGGCAGACATGGCTAATCAGAATGGATGTGACATTGCCATTTATGGTCATTCTCATAAAGCATTTATTGAAGAAATCAATGGAGTCCTTGTCATCAATCCAGGTTCTCTATTGAGAAGCAGAGATGGACGTGGAATCAGCTATATAGTCCTGACTCTCGATAAAAATCAGGTCGATGCAAAGCTGGTTTTCTGGATGAATCGGCCAGATCAGCCTTAGATATAATCTGACTAATTCTGTAAAACCAGCGCAAACAGAACTTCGTCTGTTTTACCAAAGGAATGAATTATTCGATTCCTATAGCGTTTTAAGTGAACTGTTAAAAAACGGCTGTTTACTCTTGGATGAGTGAGCGGCCGTTTTATAATGATTTTTTGTATTACGAGTGTTACCTGTCGATTCACATGGGCATTTTGAATTTGAAAAGTCTTTGTGCTATCTACAATGAAGCTAAGGAAAGAGGTGTTGTCTATGTCAATGAATTTTCTGACCCCCATTCCTGAACCCCAACAAATTGATAACAGCGATCTTGAAGACATTATTCTCAGACTTGAAAAAGATCGAACGCATGAAAATCTCGAAACGCTCATTCGAACACTGCAGCGTAAGATGATTAATCAGGGTCTGCTGCTGATTCCTGTTTCTGATCAGTATGAACAGGAAAGCCCAAAAGCGGATCTTTTCCGACTTGATAAAGTCTCCGTGGATGATCTGACAAGAGGTTCAGATCTGCGAGAGGCAGTTCCTCGAACTGTGGAACTGGCCAGAGGCGGACAGGCTCTGGCTGCCTTTACCAGTAAAAATGAGTTCCAGAAGGGCGAGGCCAGTAAATACACGGCTGTTCTTCTTAAAGAATTTCTCGAATATGCTATTCAATCCGAAAATCTGCAGGGAATTGTACTGAATCCCTGGGATGTGTCCGTATTGATTGATCGGAAGATGATTGCTCAATTGCTTGATCTGGCTGCTGCAACTCAGATTCGTTCAGGAATCTATCTGATAAAGTCAGTACCAAAAGATCTTCATCCTGATGTTCAGGGCTGCTTTATTACTGAAAGTCTTGAACCAGCAGATTCTTTCTCGGCTCAATTGCTTGAACCAATGAAACCAGCTTTAGAGGAACTCAAACAGAATGTTCCTTTTCTGAATGTTGGTAATACGATTTTACTTGAACCAGGTGATCATTGTGATCGCACATCCTCAATTTTGTTGATGGTTGCTCCTGTTTCAGGGATTGAACCAATGTATGAAGAAACGGCAATCAGCGAGATATATCTTCATGCGATGAATGAAACAAGTAAAGCCGGTTATAAGAGTGTCGTTTTACCAGCGATGAGTGAAGAAAGCTTTGGTATTCCGTTAACCAAGAGTATTCCCTCTACTTTACTTGCCCTTTCAGCCTGGTGCTCAAGTCATCCAAAAGAAGCGGTTGAAATTTTTATTCAGATCCCGCAAAAGGCTGTATTTGATAAGTATCTTGGGTATCTTCATGAAATGGAAAATGGAGGTAATGAAACAATGGGACAGGTCGTTTAGGACCTGCCCTTTTTTAGCAATTACCACTGTAGATGAACTTTACCAAACCTAAGATTCTTTAAAATGTTTATATCAAGAACAATTAATCTTAATTGAAGTAAATAAGCGATAAATTTGTTCAAAATATATAGGCTATTTATATCAGAAAATACTTTTGTTAAGCACATCCACTGTATGCAGATATAAAGAAAAGTGAAATTTTGCGAATTCTTGAAGCATCTTTCATATTGCAGCCTGGAGTATTCGACAACATTTGATTAACAGCCGCTCCCTGTTCAGGATGCTGAAATGAATCCGTTCGATTTTTTTTCATTATTTCAGGTTCATATTCGTCATTCCGGTGTATAGGAAAGCATGAACCAAAAAAAATAGAAAAATCCCTGGAGTTACCAATACAGATATTGCGGGCTCTCAATCATCGGCTTTGAAAAAAAGCCCTGCTTCAAAACCTGACATTCAGTCAACCAAATCGGATGGTAAAATGGAATTACAGAATATATCCACCGAGATTGAAAACCAGAGAGACGTCCGAAAAAGAGGCTCACAAAATAGGAGAAAATCAAAAAGAAGGAACGCAAAGACAGCTTCAAGAAACAAATCAAGTGATAAAGCACTGGATGAATTTTTTCAGAACAAATCCCGCGCTGCAGATCTTTTTGAAACTGCATTTGGTGATGAGATCGGACCAATTGATCCAAAACGATTAAGATTAGGCAATTCAAATCAGAAACTGCTTGGAAAGGATGCATTAAGAGACATCGATCGAAGCAATGACCTTCTGTTTGTCTATCAGGATGAAAATGGAAAGGAAGCTTTATTTACTCTGATTCTGGAAGATCAGAAATACAGCGATTGTCATATGCTGAAACGTGTGCTTGATTCCTGTTATGCGCAAGCCGTCCGCTGGCTCGAAGGTAAAGAATCTGAAACCAAAGTGAATGCAAAAAAATAAGACAAAGAAAATCAGTGAATACTTTCCAGAAATTTTCCCCGTTGTCTTTCATCATGGTGATGGTCCATGGAATGAGCCTCGTTCACTCAGTGAATTAACCAGGAATAAGTCTGGCAGGCACTTTGAGGTAAGTTACGTAGTCATTGAACCAGAAGACCTGAAAGAATCCTGTAAAGACTCAGACAATCGTTATTTGGGACTTGGACTTGACCTGCTGCATAAACTTGAAAGAAAAGCAAAGTCAAAACAGGATGGATCAGACAATCAGAGCGATAATGAGTCTCTGCTGAGAGAATTTGAATATCTTGTAATTGAGTTTCCTGAAGATGTAATCAAGGTGATGGGAGCTGAAGCAGGTGTTCCTGATAAAATCGAAGAATGGATTGATCAAAAAAGACTGAATGAACAGAAAGAAGAGGGAGAGCAGATGAGCGTTCTTAGAGAACTTTACGATAATCGTGATAGAAAGCTGGAAGATTACGATCGAATGGTTGAAAAAATCAGCAAGGCAGAGAAACAAATCAGCCTAGCAGAGTAACAAATCAGCAAGGCAGAACAGAGAGCTAATCAGATCCAAGAAGAAAAGGATCGTCAGATTGAAAAACTGCTTGAACATATCAGAAAGAGTGAACCGGATTTCAGACTCGAATAAATCTTTTCTGCTCCATAGAGCGAACTTTTAACAGACTGCGATTTTTTTTACAAAGATATAATTAAAGACGAATAATTATAATAAACCACTAATAGTAAGCTTAAAGAACTTCAAAAAACGGATGACAATGTATCATCCGTTTTTCAAATTGTAGTCAAATCATAGTATTTTTAATCTGTTTTGAGAAATGGGCTTTATTCTTAACCTGAAAATTGATCTTAATCAGCTGTCAAGTTCTTTTGTGAGAAAGACAACTCAGTTGATTTGCTCTCGCTATCGACGGTTTGAACCGTTCATCAAATCTCCATAAACTGGAGTACCTAAGCCAAATCCGCCGGCAACTTCAAGAATCTGACCAGTAGTAAATGCGGCTTCATCACTGGCAAAATAGGCAACAGCGGCGGCAATCTCTTCAGGAGTAGCCATTCGATTTAAAGGCGTCTGGTGTAAAAACATATCTCGGAAATGATCAGACAGATTATCTTTAACCGCATCAGTAGCAGTCATACCAGGTAAGACGGCATTCGAGCGGATCTGATAACGTCCAAGCTGCACCGCAAACAGTTTAGTCAGATAGTTGATGGCGGCTTTGGAAGTTCCATAGGCAATCTGGGAGATGTCAGGAACATTTCCGCCAATAGAAGATATATTAATGATGCTTCCGCCTCTGATTTTAAGCAAAGGCAAGGCTTCCTGCGTAGTTCTGAATACACTTTCAAGATCCACATCTACTGTTTCCCTGAATTCTTTCCATTCAGTATCTTCAATTGAGCGATCTTTCATCGGATTGGATGTTCCAAAGTTATTGACCAGAATGTCCAGTCTTCCTTCCTGTTCTGAAATGGTCTTCATCATTTCCGAATAGCAGGTTTCATCATAAGCATCAAAACAAACGGTCTTAACGTTCCAGCCAAATTCCTGATTCATACTTGAAGCAAGTTCATCTGCATATTCAAGACGACGGGCAGCCATATATACAGTTGCTCCTTTTTGAGCGAGATTTTTTACAATGGCCAGTCCGATTCCGCGGGTACTCGCAGTAACCAGAGCCACTTTATTCTTTAAGGATTCGCACATGAATTTATTCCTCCATTCGATTTTAAGTTACCACCGAAAATTGGAGAACTCATGGACCTTAACTGAGTAATTGGATAATACAATCTGTATAGAATTTTGGCTTGGTAAGTCGTAGATGCCAATCGTCGATAAAATTGTGGTGATAAAGTTCTCACAAAGAAAAAATCCTTCAGTTGCAGAAACAGCTTCTGATTTCTGACTTGAAGGATAAAGTTGATATCCACAACGAAAGCAATTTAAATAGGTTTTAAAGATCTTTGAACGAAAATTGACTTTTTTTGCAGGCTGTCAGTGGTTGTTTAAAGATTGTAGATCAAAGCAATCATTTCCATGTTTTCGTCATAGTTATTCTCAATGGAATGATACTGACCATCTTCGATTGTACAGATATCGCCAGGACCTACTTTAGTGATGCTTTTGTCGTTATCGATAAAGTCAGCATGTCCTTTAATGATGTAATATGGTTCAGTCTCTCCATTATGCTGGTGCCACCCGACTGAACATCCCGGTTCTAAAACGACGCGGGCATACAATCTTCCAACTTTTCCCAGCTTTTCAGAAGAGACAATATTGTATACCAGAGCGCGGCCTTTTCCGCCGCCTAAATTTTCTTTCACCGTACAGGTTTCTTTTTCGACCATAGTAAAATCCTTTCTTCAGCATTCTGATCCTTTTCATCAGAAATGGCTTATATCGTTTTGAATATTTTATCAGAGCTAGTGCAGGATCAATCAGATTTTAAGACAGAATATATTGAATGTAACCGATTTCAGATTGAATATTGTGTTTAAATTTTCGAGGTGCTTTGTATAATGAAGGGCAATGAAAAAGGAAATTGGCAGGCTCCTGATTGAAATTCAACAGGAAGCCGACTGCTGTCAAATCCTTTTTCCAGCCGTACCTGCCGGCCATGCAGGAAGACATCGTATTCGAAAGAAACGAAAGTTAGGAGATAAAATGAAAACAAATTCAAAAACCAGGAAAATGTCCCTCTTTGCCATGTTTCTGGCCATTGAGCTGATGCTCGTCTTAACCCCAATTGGCTATATTCGTCTGCCGGGCCTGTCCATTACCATGATGCATATTCCAGTCATTGCTGCTGGAATCCTTCTTGGATGGAAATATGGAGCTGCTTTGGGACTGGTCTTTGGTCTGACCTCGATCTGGAATGCCACCATGCAGCCTGGACCAACTTCCTTTGTTTTTTCACCCTTCGTAACCATAGCTGGTATCAGCGGAAACTGGACCAGTCTCATAATCGCTTTAGTTCCAAGAATCCTTCTCGGTGCAATTGCTGGATGGCTGTTTGAAGCGTTTGTTGTAAAGGCAAAAATGAACACGCCTCTTGCTGCATGTTTAGCTGCAGTTCTTGCAACATTCTGTCATACTTTCATGGTTCTTGGCCTGATTTATCTGTTATGGGGGGGGCAGTATGCCAGTGCCATCGGATCAGCCCCAGAAGCTTTACTCGGACTTCTGGCTATGGTTGTTGTGACAAATGGTCTTGCAGAAATGGCATTGGCTGGAGTCGTCTGCATGGCTTTGGTTAAAGCCATCAAGCCTTCAGTCATTGCGAAAATGTCTGTTTCAAAAGCTTAATTCTCAAAATTTTCTCAACTGAAAAATATAACAAAAATCTCGTAAATGATTCAACAGCGGTGCAAGCAGTCCATCGCTGTTTTTTTTGTTTTTTTGTGTTTTTTTGAGTATTCTGTTTTACTCTGGATAATTTTCCTAATCGAAGCGGTTCTGACTTTTTAACTGATTCGCACTGCTCTTCATCTTTGGCTTTTAGGATCACGTATTGTTCGGTTAATAGTCTTTATTGGACTGAATTATATATCATATGTGTTTACACATTATCTTACCGTTATTAAGAAAAATTTCATAAGCCTGAAGTTTATCTGGACTTTGTCTTTGAGAAAAATGAAATTGCAAACGATTATTAAATATGTCCCTGAAAGTGAGGAAAAATCACCGTCCTGTAAGCGCATTAAAGTTTAACGGGAAGCGTCAAAAGCGGTTTGTTTATGATAATATTTTGAGTGTAAGTATATTTTGAACCGCTTAATTTGAGGAGGAAAAACATGTTAAAAGGTATTGCTGCATCAGCAGGCGTAGCCACCGCAAAAGCTTATAAGCTTGAGCAGCCTGTTGTTGTAATTGAAAAAATCGACGGAACAGTTCCTGCAGACGAAGTTGCAAAACTTGAAGCCGCCCTTGCCAAAACCGTTAAGGATATTGAAGGTGTAAAGGAAAGAGCAGCAAAACGTCTGTCTCCCGAAGAACTTGAAGTTTTTGATGCCCATCTGATGATGATCAATGATCCGGATCTGGTAGGTCAGATGAAAGCAATGATCGAAAACGATAATGTAAATGCTGCCTATGCAGCTGACCAGGTTGCTAATTCGACTGTAGCGATGTTCGAATCCATGGATAATGAATATTTCAAGGAAAGAGCTGCCGATGTAAAGGACGTAACATTCCGTCTGAAATGTAACCTGCTCGGTCTTGAAATTCCTGATCTGACAGCAATCAATGAACCGACAATTATCGTAGCTCATGACCTGACTCCTTCAGATACTGCACAGCTGAATGAGTTTGTTAAAGGTTTCGCTACTGCAATTGGTGGTAAAACTTCCCATTCTGCAATTATGGCTAACTCTCTTGAAATTCCGGCTGTCGTTGGAGCTGCTGGCGTATTAGAAGCTGTGAAGAATGGCGATGTCATTGGTCTTGATGCTCTTGATGGCGTCATCTACGTTAATCCAGATGATGAAACCGTCGATGAACTGGCTAAGAAAGCTGTTGCTTATGCTGAAGAAAAGAAAGCTCTTCAGGTATTAGTCAATGCAAAATCCATTACGACAGATGGTCATGAAGTTGAACTTGCTGGAAATATCGGTGGATTAAAAGATGCTGAACAGGTAGTTGCTAATGGCGGAGAAGGCGTTGGTCTGTTCAGAACTGAATTCCTTTATATGGATAATGACCATTTCCCAACAGAAGAAGAACAGTTCGAAGTTTACAAAGCAGTTCTTGAAACTCTGAAAGGCAAAAAAGTTGTCGTTCGTACCCTTGACATCGGTGGAGACAAGAAACTGTCCTACTTTGAATTCCCAGAAGAAATGAACCCATTCCTTGGCTATCGTGCCATTCGTCTGTGTTTAGACCGCAAAGATATCTTCAGAACTCAGTTAAGGGCGCTTTGCCGTGCTTCTGTTTATGGAAAACTATGCATCATGTTCCCAATGATCGCTACCATTAACGAATTCAAAGAAGCGAAAGCTCTCTTTGAAGAATGCAAAGCTGAACTGATCGCGGAAGGCGTTGCTGTTTCTGATAATATCGAAGTGGGAATGATGGTTGAAATTCCTGCTGCAGCAGTTCTGGCAGATGAATTCTCTAAATATGCAGATTTCTTCTCCATCGGTACAAACGATTTGATCCAGTACTCCATGGCTGCTGACCGTATGTCTGAAAAGGTTGCCTACCTGTATCAGCCATACAACCCATCCATCCTTCGTCTGATCAACATGACCATCAAGGGTGCTCACAAAAATGGTAAGTGGGTTGGTATGTGCGGAGCTATGGCTGGTGAACCATATGCAGTACCAATTCTGCTTGGATTAGGCCTGAACGAATTCTCTATGTCCGCTACACAGATCCTGAAAGCCCGTCAGATCGTTACGAAGCTTTCATTTGAAGAAATGCAGGATGTAGCAGATAAGTGCCTGAACATGGATTCTGCTGAAGAAGTTCTTGATTACGTAAAAAGCGTTGTTGAATAATTCATAGTTAAATAATTATTCGATCGATCAAAATGAAGATCCTGGAGCATCTTTCTGAAAAGGAGGATGCTCCTTTTGATTTTAAGCTCCTGACAATTTTCTTAACAAAATCTTCTGGTTCTCTTTACAGTTTTGTCTGTTCGATTTCAGCCCAAGAATGTAATCTCTCTGATATAAACCTGATATTTATAAACCAGATTTTCGCTTTCTGATCGTTGGGCGATCTATGTTTACCATATTGTTTGTTGCATATTGATCATTGTTAAGGAAAAATAAAATGTAACCTTTTGAAATTTGCACGGGCTTAGATCCTCCGGTTCCAGTCGATATTCTGTATTCGACTAGAACTGGAGGATTTTATGCATAATTATCTGTTTTCCAAATCCCGTGAACTGAATCAGGAACAGTGGATGAACCTGGTTGATCAATACCAGGTGTCAGGTC
>Ga0209694_1002391_pt1 | contig 15698 bp, 12 predicted proteins | sample GluameincwithD2O_FD_187499 | JGI IMG/M metagenome (GOLD analysis project Ga0209694, IMG submission 187499) | Mouse cecum microbial communities from Vienna, Austria - Glucosamine amended microcosms incubated with D2O (SPAdes) (version 2) | ecosystem: Host-associated > Mammals > Digestive system >... | reverse complement strand
TATCGACGGCTGATCAGTTGAAACAGATAATTTGCAGCTTCGGGGCTGAAGGGAATAAATCCTACCTCGTCTATGATCAGCACTGCATATCTGTTCAGAAAGCGCAACTTGCCTTCCAGCTTATTGCCTTTAGCTGCTTTGGTAAGCTGCTCTATCAGCTCACTGCAGTGAATGAAATAAGTACTCTTTTCGTTTTTAATACACTCAAGCCTCAATGCGATTGATAAATGAGTTTTCCCTACGCCTGGTGAGCCAATGAACAGAATATTCTCGTGACGGTAAGTCATTTGATGAAAGATCATGGTGAATGAAGAAAGAAAATTACGATCGGATAAAAACGACTAATCAAAATGGATAAAAAAAAACAGACGCATAGAGTTTACGGTCTGCGAAAAGAATTAATTCTTTTTGGTCTCTACCAAAATTATAATTAGATTTTCTAATTTCATCAACCACTTGATTTTCAAATCAATAGTGATATATAACCTAGTCCGCTCAGAAAAATAGAAATTCTGACTTAATGCCATTGATATTAATCAACAATGGTCACTGACCTACAATTGAGCTGCATCCGTACCATTGCAAAAACCATCTGAATCCATAGCTATCAATCAAAGGTGAAATAATAGAGCCCGAAACTTCTTTTGTCATTGAAGTTTCAGGCTCTATTTGATTCATAAATGATTGGCAATGAATTCTTTTCTCAGTTCTTCAGACTTAAGGACGAATTCATAAATTGTTCTCGAGCTAAGGTCTTATATTCTTATATTTTAATTCCTATATTTTATGTTCTTATAGAAGAAATGTACCTAATTCTGTTCTGATCGTGTGTTTGTATTTTTGCAGACAATTACTTAACGTCAAATGTGATAGGATTCATCGTAATTGTATAATCTTCTGAATAAGCATCAATGACCAGAGATAACGCTTCGTTCTTTAATGGTGGAAATACAAGTACACCGGATGTCTTGGCACCTGGAAGAATCCGATATGAGAGCTGTGGATAGTTGGTTTCATAGTTATCCTGAGTTTCAAACTGATGTCCATCCTGAAGAGCCTCTGCATCGTAAATGCTTAGATCAATCTTCGCATTGCTGTTGTTGATGGCTGTTAGGTAGAACTAGTTTCCTTGTCAGCAAATTCAATCTTTTCAAGCGAGACCTTTAATCCCTGCTCTTCGATTGTCTGATTGACCTCTTTGGATTCTTTGGCCGGAGCCAGGGCTTGTGCATAATCAATTTTTTTGTATTCAGTGACTGAAATCTCAGGAGCGCTGATTTCAGTTCCAAACGCATTTTCTCCTGTTCCAGTCCCTTTAACAATACCAGTATACTCGATGTAGTCATTTGTCTTCAGATCAAAATCTTTGGTATCCACGTACAGCCAGTAAGGCGAACTTTGGGTGACTGCATCATTTTGAATTGGATCAATCTGTACAAAGTATTGATCATCCGATAATGTCGGATCCGTAAAAACCAGACCTTTAGAACTGATGACATGATCAACAAATTTATCAGTATCAGATGCCAGATCTTTAATTTGATCTCCAGTCATTGGAACAATCTGATCATCTTTAAAGGTTCCAATTTCTTTGGTTCCGTTGCTGTAAGTGATGATTCCATCTCCATCAAAATGACCATCCTTGAAATCTCCTTCGTAAGTCCAGGACTCTCCTTTGGCCTCCTTGGCAGAAAATTTTCCTTTACCATTTGGAATATCATCACTCATATCTCCTGTATAGGTGCCTTCCTGCTTTCCAGTGCTCAGATCAAGAGTGATCGTCTTACCTGATGAACAACCAGCCAGCATAGAAGCTGCCAGGAATCCAACCAGGAGTTTTTCTGTATACTTCTTCATTTTTTATCATCCGTAACTAATCACAGTTTGGATTAAAGTTTTTTAATTCGAAAGAAGATTGCCTGTATTAAGTTAGAAGTATTTGCAGTTATTTTGCTGAAGTCTTGGCGAGTTTTGTTATGGTCTTAATGATCTGGCAGACAGTCTCCTTAAGAAAGCTTTATGAGATCTTGCTATAATAAATGGAAGAAATATGAACGAAAAATCGTTAGTTTTATTAAGGTCTGAATGATCAGTGAACTCATTAAAACTATGTTTAAGGAAGGAAAATATTAAAAATGGCTTTTACTTTTGGAATCATTGATATTGGCTCTAACACAATTCGAATGAACATCTACTCCATTGACCGCTCTGAATTTTCTCAGGTGATGTCTACAAAGGCCTCGGCCGGTCTGGTCAGCTATATTCATAACCATCAAATGAATCAGGAAGGAATCAACAAGCTGATTGAAACATTAACTGAATTCAAGAAAATGCTCAATGTTCTTTCTGTTTCTGAATTCGCGGTTTTTGCGACCGCCTCCTTACGCAATGTAAAAAATCTTGAAGACATATTAAAGGTTGTCCGCGAAAAAACGGGAATCGAAATCGATTTGCTGTCGGGGGCGGAAGAAGGAAGGCTTTCATTTAATGGCGCCATCCATGATCTGGATGGATCTGAAGGCTTATATATCGATACTGGAGGCGGAAGTACTGAAATCGTCCTCTTTTATGATAATCAGATCGTATCAGTTTCGAGTATGCCCATCGGATCACTCAATCTCTATAACCGGTATGTCAGAGAAATCATCCCGACTGCGGCTGAAATCAAAACGATCCGTAAAAAGATCAAGGAAGAACTGCTTACGATTGAACCTGAACAAGCCCTTGAAGTCGACAGCCTGGCAGTTACTGGAGGAAGCATGCGGACCATTCGTGAGATCCTGATCAAGCTAAAATGGATTCGTCCGGATCAACATACGTTTTCTCCAAAGCTGCTCAGCGATTTAGTTGATTATCTGGTTGAAAATGATTCGCGAGCCATTAAATTACTGCTTCAAAACAAGCCGGATCGGGTTCACACCGTATGTACAGGACTTTTAATTATTGAAGGTGTCGCAAAATTCGCCAAGGCAAAAGTAATTGAAGTCTCCTTTTCTGGTCTGCGTGAAGGATATCTTTTAGAGAAGGTCATCAACACGAAAAAATAGAATTAAGAGAATGAACATTTTAGAGCAGATCAATATTTTCATGATAATTCACAAATAAAAATACTTCAGAGTATATTCGATCTATTTATTCGATCATTAATTGTTATTTTTATCCGGTTATTATTTGATTTTTATCCAACTCTAATTTTTGGATTCACCAGACGATTTATTTTGAAGAATATGATTCTAAGATTCTGAAATCCTATCCAGTCAATCTCCGATTTTAATTTATAGATAACGATGGACTGATATCTTGATATATGGATATCCTGATACTGAAATATTTTGATGTTTTAACTCGCAGATCTCTCACTATGCAAATCGTTCAATAACCCGTTTACCCACTATTAAGATTTTTACTGAACCGGTAAGCCTGGCTAAAGAGCTTTGATAAAGCTTACCGTCAACTACGACTTATAAATCAGAAGAAAGGTCTCTGAATCTTTGCATTCAGAATCATTTGATTAAACTCTATGCATAAGAAAAAATACCCCTTTACCCAAAACCGGGAACTGTCCTGGCTGAAATTTAACCAGCGAGTCCTGGAAGAAGCTGCTGATCAGAGGGTACCGCTTCTTGAGCGGCTGAAATTTGCAGCCATTTTTACCAGCAATCTGGATGAATTTTTTCAGGTTCGCTGTGGATCCCTGACAGATATGGGTCTGGTTGATCCCAATCAGATCGATTCAAAAAGCGGAATGACTCCAGATGAGCAGTTGTCAGCCATCTACCGGGAGACAAAACATCTCTATACGATGCGCGATAACATCATGAAAAATCTCAATAAGATTCTTGTCGCTTTACATATCATGCCGGTAGCCTGGAAGGATCTCAACAAGAAGCAAAAGCAGCATCTGACCCGCTATTTTGATTCACAGATGATGCCGCTGTTGGCTCCGCAGATTATTGATTTTCATCATCCATTCCCCTTCCTTATTAATAAGGAACTGTATGTGTTCTTTCAGTTAATTGAAGATGGCAAAAAACGTTATGGATTAGTCCCTATACCGGATTATCTTGAACGAATTGTCTATCTCAATGACGAAAAGACAGAATACATCCTGGCTGAAAACATTATTCTGCATAATCTTGAACGAATCTTTCCAAAACAGAAAATTCTCTTTAAGACGATTATCCGGGTCACCCGGAACGCGGATATTAACCTTGATGCCAAGGATATTGAAGAGGATGAAGATTATCGTCAGCATATGAAAAAAATCCTCAAGCGCAGAAGCCGACTCGCGCCAGTACGACTTGAGGTCTATAAGAATTACAGTGAAGAGCCGATCAACTATCTCTGCTCACAGCTTCACTTAAGCAAACAGCAGGTTTTTGTGACCAAGAATTCACCGCTTGAATTCGCCCATATATTTAAGCTGATCGACCAGCTTCCAGCTGAATTGAAAAAGCCCCTTTTATATGAGCCTTTTACTCCTGAAACGAATAACCGTTTGAATCCAGACAAACCGATCATTCCTCAGGTTCTCGATCACGATGTCCTGCTTTCTTATCCCTATGAAGATATTGATCAGTTTATCCGGCTGCTTAAGGAAGCTAGTGAAGATGAAAATGTTATTTCAATCAAGATCACGATTTATCGGCTCGCTAAAAACTCAAAAATTGTTCACTATTTACGAAGAGCGGTTGAAAATGGGAAAGATGTTACCGTCCTGATGGAACTACGTGCCAGGTTTGATGAAAACCATAATATTTATAATGCGGAAAGACTTGAAGAAGTCGGATGCAATGTCATTTATGGGTTTGATGATTACAAGGTCCACTCCAAAATCATGGAAATCACCTATAAGACAGATAATGGTCTAAAGACGATTACTCAGATCGGCACTGGTAACTACAATGAGAAAACATCTCATCAGTATACGGACTTTTCGTTTATTACCAGCCGTGAAGATATTGGCAAGGATGCAACAAATTTCTTCCAGAATATGAATATCTCCAATCTGAATGGAACATACGAGAAGATTCTGGTCAGCCCTCATCAGTTAAAGGAGAAAATCATCAGTGAACTCGATCATCAGATTGAACTAGCTAATGAAGGAAAACCCGCCTGTGCGTCCTTCAAGATGAATTCACTGACCGATCTGGATATCATCAGCAAGCTGGCCCAGGCTTCTCAGGCCGGAGTTAAGATTCGAATGATTATCCGCGGTATTTCGGATTTATTACCTGGACTGGAAGGTCTGACCGATAACATTGAAATTCATTCAGTCGTCGGCCGCTATCTTGAACATTCAAGAATTTATATTTTCGGATGCGGACCTGAAGCAAAAGTTTATATTTCTTCTGCCGATTTCATGACCCGAAACACCGAACGGCGTGTAGAAGTCGCAGTTCCGATTGAAGATCCTGAACTCAAGAAAAAACTTCTTGATTATTTTGAAACGCAGTTCTCTGATGATGCCAAAGGAAGAAAGCTTCTATCTTCGGGCTATTATTCCAACGTTGAAACAGACCGGGATGAACCTTTCAATTCTCAGGATTATTTTATGCAGCAGGCAAAAGAAAATAAATTTGTTGCCCCGCCTGAACCTGTAATTAAACCAGAACCAGTAAAACCAATCAAGAAAAGCTGGATTGCCAGATTGCTTGGCAAATAAGGATATTTTTCAAACGGAATCTGGATTTTGATGAGAAGCAGAAGATCTTCAATCCAAGTTAGAGTTAAATGATAACAAGAGCCGCCAGCTGGCGGCTTTTTTTGGATAAGTCACATACGCTGAAAAAATACTCAATTTTTGCTAGCCGCAACAGTAAACATGTGCAGACAAATCGCAATGAATTCACTTTTGTTAATCAATACGCTATTTTTGAAAATAAGATCATACAGTAAAATATAGATAGATAAGGAGATTCACAAAGAATGTTAGTAAGCTTCAGTCTTTATTAACGAGAAGGACTACCTTCGCAGTGAAATATCAGAGGCCGAAGAAATCGACTGATTATGCCTTCTGATATTAAAACAATCGTTTATGTCAATTTTAGAAAATGGAAATTGGATCTGGTTGATTTACTGGGGATTCTTCCTGGTGGCTTTGATATTTGAGCTCATTTTGATTTTTAAACTCAAAAAGCACAAATGGATCCCGATTATGGGCGTTATTGTTACTGTAATAGCTCCAATCTGTAATTTATTTTTTGCAATGCAGCGAGGCATCGGTGGTCCTCATGAATTCATTTACCTGTACCAGCAGATTATTTCCGGCAATGGTATGGCTTGGATTTGTATTAGTTTACTGGTTCTGACGGTTCTATTTTTCATATGGAGCATTAGTCTTTATAGAAAATCAAAATGATTATTTCAAGTTCTCACAGTCAAAAGGTCTCTTAAAGCGGATCCAAGATATTATAAATTCAAATAACTATATTTTTATCATTTAGGAATAAATGGTCGATTCCGGTTTGATTGTGAATAACGTCAGTTCCCTTTACTGTTAAATTCAGGAAAACGTGAACTAGAAAGGTGGCTTTACTATGCTTGGAGCAATAATTGGTGACATTGTTGGTTCTGTCTACGAATGGAACAATATAAAAACGAAGGATTTTCCTTTATTTCGTGATGACTGCTTTTTCACGGATGATAGTGTGATGACGTGTGCCGTTGCGCAGGCAATCATGGATGGCGGTAAAAGAGATGATTTTATTGATGAAATGAAGAAGTACGGAAGAATGTATCCAGATTCAGGTTATGGCGGACGATTTGTTGAATGGGTTTTGACGAATAACCGAAAGCCTTATAACAGTTTTGGAAATGGATCAGCCATGCGCGTTTCACCATGTGGATGGATCATGGATTGTGATTCATATGCTAAAACAGGACAATGGCCCAAAAAAGGAAGTGAACTTGCCAGACTTTCTGCTGAAGTCACTCATAATCATCCGGAAGGTATTAAAGGCGCTTTAGCTACAGCGGATGCCATTTTTCTGAGCCGTTACTATTTCGGTGGTTTTCACCATAAAGGGGAAGCTCCGATTTCTGATGATCCTGAAGAATGTAAAAGACGGATCAAAGAACATATTGAAAATAAATACGGCTACGATCTCTCGAAAACACTTGACGAAATCCGCCCAACATACCGCTTTAACGAGACATGTCAGGAAACTGTTCCTGAGGCAATCATTGCCTTCCTGGAAAGCAATGACTTTGAAGATGCTATTCGCAATGCGATATCCCTGGGCGGAGACAGTGATACGCTGGCCGCCATTACCGGAAGCATTGCAGAGGCAGCTTATGGAATTCCAGAACCAATTCAGAAGAAAACTTATGCATATTTAGATAAACCTCTAAGAGATACGCTTTCGAAATGGAATCAGTTCATTTCGAAAGCTGGTTAACTACTCTGCAACTCTAATTCTGATATGAAAGCCCCCTTGACAAGGGGGCTTTCATATCAGTTCATTTATTAATGTTTTGTGTTTTTCACCACTTCCTCATAACTGAATGAAGAATCAATTTTGAAGGTCTATACTGTTTGCCCTCCCTCTTTTAGCCATCTTTTGTTTTTTGCGGCTCTAGTCGAGATTTGTAAAAATCGTAACAGTCTCTTCAATAACCGCTCGCCAGTTTTTCTCATACTTTTATCAGCTTAATATTTTTTGAAACTAATTTGTTTGAGATTTTGAAATAAGACTGTGTTATTTGGAATATTAATTGTCTATATATCAACAAATTCCATAATATTCCTGACAAGTGAAAACAAAGGTCGGAAAAACTTTTCAAATTAGCTGTCTTCGTTTATGTTTCTGTGGTCATAAAAGCTTCATATTTCTGCATACAGTTTGATCTCTCTTTTTTGGTTCAAAATTTAAGAGGATCGAATGAATTATTGCAGGTATGCTGTAGAAGATTGAGAGGTAACCAAATGCAATGGATTGAAAGATTGAATCATGCCATCGATTATATCGAGGAACATTTAACCGAAGAAATTGATTATGCACAGCTCGGTAAAATTACCTGCTGCTCTTCATATCACTTTCAAAGAATGTTCACCTATATGGCCGAAGTTTCGTTATCGGAATATATCCGCAGAAGACGGATGTCGCTTGCAGCAGTAGATATTCAGAATAGGAATTTAAAGATCATTGATGTGGCTCTGAAATATGGCTACAGTTCTCCTACTGCATTCAACAGAGCGTTTCAATCGGTTCATGGCATAGCTCCTTCAGCCGTAAGAAAACAGGGAGTTTCTCTTAGATCCTATCCTCCAATCAAATTCACCATCACCGTGAAAGGAGTCGAGGAAATGAATTACCGGATTGAATCAAAAGATGCATTCAGAATTGTTGGAGTATCCGTTCCGCTATCCAGGGAACTCGAAAAAAACTTTGAGGTCATTCCTTCAAAATGGCAGGAAATTACAGAAAACGGAGTTTTAAATCAACTAATTGGAATGATGAATTCATCTCCAATGGGCGTACTTGGTGTATGCAGCTATAATCAGGATGAACCGCTTAAATATTATATTTCTGTCGCTACTGATCAACCTCAGAAAGACTTTGAAGAGTATATCGTTCCAGCAGCGACCTGGGCGATCTTTTCAGGAAGCGGGCCTAACCAGTCCATTCAGGAACTCGAAAGAAGAATCTTAACTGAATGGCTGCCTACTTCCGGTTATGAATATGGAAATGGAGCCGATGTTGAAGTTTACATCAATCCAGATCCAGAAAACGCTCAGTATGAAGTTTGGATCCCTGTAGTTCAAAAGCAGAACTAAAGCAGCTCGTAGATAAACATATTTCTATACAGGATTACGCTATCCATAAAGAACTATATTGAAAAAGAACTCTATCGAAAATCTGAATACTTTCTGCTGATGTTTGGCTGCAGATCGATTCAGGAATACAAAAGCAGAGAGATATCTTCTTACAAAACCAAAGAAGAACCTCTCTGCTGTTTTCATTTTCTAGATATCTAACCTGTTATCTGAATCGTTATAGATCGCTCTTTATTTGATTTTCCTTCTATGACATTAGAAAATCCACGACATCATTCCAGTCATTGCCGCCATAAAGAATAACTTCAGCGAGTTCTTCTTCCTCGTCCATTTTTCTTTTAGCCTCTGGATGAAACCATAAAGCATTCATCTGACTGGAAATTGCTCCCTGAACATCTGTGATTAATGAATCGCCAATGATAAGAATCTGCTCTCTTTGAATGTCTTTAACCTTTGCTTTTGCATGATCGAACAAAACATCAAAAAATTTCGGATCAGGTTTCTTACAGCCTACCTCCATACTGGTCAGAACATCAAAAAAATACGGACGAAGTCCTGCTTTTTCAATTTTTTGCTTTTGCTGCTGACCTGCACCATTGGAAACAATCATCATCGGATACTTTTTTGAAAGAATCTCAACTGCTTCCAAAGCTCCTTTGATACAAATGTGAGAATCGTAAAGATGTTCTCTGAAGGTCACCTCAAATTCTTCACCATCGACATCAGTGATCCCTAATGCGGCAAAGATCGTATTCCATCGAATCTTACGGTGTTCTTCAAAACTCATTTCATTGCGTTCAATCTTTCTCCAGAAGGCTTCATTGATCTCCATGAAAGTTGGGATGACCTTTTGATTGAAAGGAAGTTTCCATTGATCAAAAGACTTTCGAATGCAATCAAAAGCGCAGGCATCAAAATCAAGCAGTGTATTGTCCACATCAACAGCCAAAAGGCGGATATCGTTCTTAATCGTTTTGCTCTTTTCTCTATCCATCAAAGCACCTGAACAAAGTGTTCATCAAACACTTTCTGATCTTCTTTTCTGAGTTCTCGATCCGTAATCAATCCATCAAAGTCTTCAATGCAGGCAAACTGATAATTTCCCTGTCTTCTAAGTTTTTCTTCTTCGCAGACCAGATATTTTACCGCTGAGTTCTTAAGCATCAGCCGCTTAGTCAGACCTTCTTCAGCCGTAAGAATTGTCACAGCGTTTTCCTGGGCTTCGATTCCGATCGCCCCAACAAAGGCTAAATCAAACCGATAATGCTTAAGGTTTTCATAGGCAAGAGCTCCAATAAAGCCTTCTCTTCCATAGTCAAGGTGTCCTCCAATTCCCACAACTTCAATATTGGAATGAGAAAGGATGTCCATAATCTCGAGCATGTTGGTCACTACAGTCACTGTCAGTCCCGATTCAGCAATCAGTCTTGCTAAAACAACATTTGTAGTGGAGATGTCCAGATAAATAAGCTGTCCATCTTTAATTAAGGAAAAAGCTTTCCTGGCGATTCGATTCTTGGCTTCCATGTTGAGTATTTTCTTCTTGGAAGCCAGCATGCGTTGAACATTCTGCTTAATTGGCAATGCCCCACCATAATTTCGTTTAAGCTGTCCCGCATTTTCGAGTACATTGAGATCTTTTCGAATAAGATCTTCAGTTACATTGAATTTTTCAGCCAGATCCTTAACCCGAACTTTCCCATTCTGATGAAGTTCATTCAATATTTCCTGATGCCTTTGTTCAACAGTCATAAGAAGGCTCCTTCCTGGATCTGAAATATCCATTCTGCAAAATCACTATTTCATATTTTAGCGCCTGAACATTTTATGAGTCCACAGAAAAAAGGATTCCGCAGAATCCTTTCCTTTAAGATATTTGCTTTTATCGACGAAATTTATTATCGATGAAACGTGTTATTCAGAAATTAAAAAATTTTGGAAGCTGCTTCAAATACTTCCTTATAAACCGAGCGATCCAGAACATCTCCCTTTTGCGAAACATTATTGCCATAGAAGACACGAACCAGATTCGCATTGGGCAGTGAATCCGTAAATCCCTGAAGAGATTCTGCTGTCGCTTCCATTTCTTTCTTATTGACGGCAGCAGTCAGAATAAAGTAGAAATCCTTATCAGCGATTTGGGTAAAATACGGCATCATTCGATCGATCAGAGTCTTCATCATTCCGCTCATATTATAAAAATAGACCGGAGTTCCTAAAACTATCACATCTGCATCAATTAACTGATGAGCAATATTATCGAGTTCATCAAGTTTTTGCTCTTCACGATAAAAATCATATTCAATATCCTTTAAATCGATCCTGGATACTTCATTTCCCTCATTCATTACAGCTCCCCGTCCAAATTCAGAGCAGAGAATATCACAGTTTCCATTGATTCTAGGGGATGAGTTGACAATAACAATCTTTTTCATGATCAGGTCTCCTTCCAAAATAGTTTTCCTTATCTCATTATAAAATCGAGCGTTTTAAAGGTTTTTGCCCATGCTCAGTTTTTGAAACTCGAAAGCGCGGACAAATCAATAGATAAAGCAAAAAAGATAATCCAGTTCTACTTAATAAACTGAATTATCTTGTTTAGCCGATTCTCTGGCCTGGAACTCTGTTTGGTAAATAAAGAGCAGGAAAAAGCAAAACAAAATCACTATTTCTGCTTGGTAAGCTAAGGACGGATCTGTCCATCTCCATAGATGATGTATTTTGTCGTCGTCAGTTCCTTAAGACCCATTGGTCCTCTGGCATGAAGTTTCTGAGTCGAGATTCCAATCTCAGCCCCTAACCCAAATTCGGCGCCATCCGTAAAACGGGTGCTGGCATTGACATAGACAGCGGCTGCGTCCACCTGATCAAGGAATTTCTGAGCGTTCGCATAGGATTTTGTCACAATGGATTCGGAGTGTCCGGTATTGTATTTGTTGATGTGGGCAATGGCTTCATCGATGTCTTTAACTGTTTTCATGGATACAATCAGGTCAAGATATTCTGTACCCCAATCTTCCTCAGTCGCTTTAATTCCGCCATCCACATATTGAAGTAAATTGTCGTCCACCCGGATCTCGACATTCTTTTCCTGCAGAGCTTTGGCCAGAGCAGGCATAATGGTATCGGCGATCTTTTCATGGATCAACAAGGATTCTACTGCATTGCAGACACCCGTTCTCTGAGTTTTGCCATTAATAATAATATTGACAGCCATTTCAGGATCGGCGTCTTCGTCAACAAACACATGACAGTTTCCAGTTCCTGTTTCAATTACCGGAATAGTTGCATTTTCAACGACCGATCGAATCAGGCCAGCTCCGCCACGAGGAATCAGAACATCAATCAGATCATTCATCTTCATTAATTCATTGCTTGCGGAGCGTGAATTATCTTCCATCAATACGGCAACATCCGGTGTGATATTGCATTGATTTAAACTTTCATGAATGGATTCAATGATTGCCTGGTTCGAGTAAGCAGCATCCTTACCCCCCTTCAATACAGCCGTATTTCCGCTTTTAAAAGTCAATCCGAAAACGTCTGCAGTCACATTGGGTCTGGCTTCATAAATCACGGCTACGGTTCCTAATGGAACTCTTTTCTGACCAATCAGCAGACCGTTCGGTCTTTTTTTCATCCCGATGACTTCTCCGACTGGATCATCCAGACTGGCGACATCTTCTAACCCTTTAGCCATCCCATCAATTCGGGCCGCAGTTAACATCAGGCGATCAACTAAGGATTCAGCCATTCCATTTTCTCTGGCCTTCAGGACATCCTTTGCATTGGCTTCCAGGATTTTATCGGTATTCTTTCTTAAGTCCGATGCAGCCTGAATCAGGGCTTTATTTTTCTGATCGGTTGTCAGTTTTGCAGCTTCATATTTTGCCTGGCAGGCGGCAGTGGCTGCTTCTCTAGCACTTAACATATTCAATCCCTTTCTATAATTAAGAATTCTTTTATTCAGAGTGTTCAGATCGTTCATGGATCAATCGAAGTCATATTCGTTCAGAATTATTTCTGCAGTACTTCTGCTTAGCTAATCGCTCAGATCTCCTAAAAACTGTTCAAGTGTCATTCCTTTGCTTGGATGATTTTTAAAGAAAGTCCCTTCTTCCTCGCCAGCGATTAACCGATGGATAATTCGAAAATCACTTGCATTGGCAATAATTGTATCGCAGCCAAAAGAAGAAGCCAGACTGGCTGCATTGATTTTTGTGGACATACCGCCTGTTCCAACATCAGAAGAAGTTCCCTTACCCAAAGCCATGATTGTCTCATCAATGACTTCCACATGGGAGATAAACTTTGCCTCTGGATTCTTTCTTGGATCATCAGTATATAATCCATCAATATCGGAGAGGATGATTAACAGGTCAGCGTTGGTTAAGGCAGCAACTACAGCACTCAGGGAATCATTGTCACCAAATTCAATTTCATGGGTCGAAATCGTGTCATTTTCATTCACGATTGGAATTACCCGCATTTTCAGCAGCTGCTCAAATGTATTTTTTGCGTTTCTTCTGCTGGTCTGTCTGACAATGGTATGTTTAGTCATCAGAATCTGAGAACAGATCTGGTTGTATTCCGAAAAAAGCTTCTGATAAAGCATCATCAATCGTGATTGACCGATGGAAGCACAAGCCTGCTTCATCGCAATCGTATCCGGTCTGCTTTCGAGCCCTAAAGCCTGACGACCTACCATGATGGCTCCTGAAGAAACTAGGATGACTTCCTTTCCCCAGTTTTGAAGATTTGCCAGTTCTCTGACAAGAAGCTCAATCCGGGCAAAATCTGGCTGTCCGGTTTCTGGATGCATTAAGGATGAACTTCCCACTTTAATTACGATTCTTTGATGGTTTGTGATCTGGTCTCGTCTCATAACTGTTGCCTGAAGCAATCTGACCTTCCTTTCCATTCAACTATTCCAATATATTCTTCAACTAAATGCCGTGCGGCCATAAATAGGATCATCCCCACAGAAGTGGGTTACCATAAAAAGGTTGGTCAAAGTTCCTTACATAGAAGGAGATTTCTGCAAATCCTTAACCATTCTGCAATCGATTTGACGGCATCGTTTGAACTGAAGCTTTTTATCTATATAAATCTTCTATAATCAAGAAGAATATACTATGAATTTGTTTCAGTTTATTTTCTGAAAATTCTGAAACAGCTTTCTTCATTGTATCCAACTCAATAAAGATTGTAAATTCTTCTTTAGTATTGAACATCAAACAAGCAGGGACTCAAAAAAAGCAGAGCGTCTGATTTCTGTGGAAATAATCCTTTCTGTTTCATATTCATCAAGGCAAGAACATGTTAAGATAGCGATGCATCACTAATAATTAAACGATTATTCTTCCAGAAAGGATTTCAATATGATTAAAAAGTTTCATTCTCTTCTAGTCATCCCAATACTGATTGCAGGAATCATTGTATTGGATGGCTGTTCAAATCGGGATAATGATGAAGCTAAAACCGAAGTGGTCCTGATTTCAGAACCCGAAATGGAAAACATCCTAACGAATAGTGGCTGGGATATTCAATCAACCTCCGCTGCTTCTTTTCATCTTTGGGAACAGCTCGATCCAACGATTCTTCTGTTAGCCGAAAATAAAAACTCTGAGGTTCTGATCATTGGTGAATTTGATTCTGAAGAAAAAGCGGTGATGGCGTATGAATCTTCCGTTCCACTAACGGATTCCAATGTCATCCAATCCAATGAAGATGGTCACTTGCAGGCTCTTGTACCTCTCGGAGAAAGTGATGGTTACTGGCTGTTTCGCCAGACCGATAAATGTGTGATGGGTGGCTGGATGCAGGATACGACTAGTCAGGAAGAGTTCGAAACTCTGTTTACTTCCTTCCAGACCAATGCTCCAGTTATAGAGGATGAGACGACAATCCCCTCAGATGATTCTTCAGTTGTTCATGGAGAAGACATTGTTAACGAAGCCCAGGGCAGCGAAGAAAGTCAGGAAGAAGTCACTGAATAAGCTCGCGGTTTTCAATTGATCTGTAAAACGGTTCAATCCAATGGCTTACCACTGATTTCAGGTCTGCTTTCTAAGAGACCTGAAATGTAATACTAATACAGTGATCCTTTTTAAATCCGAAAATATTACTTCCGGAGTCAGCCACCTGACTCCTTTTTTTTAGGCAATTTATAATGAAGTTTTAAAAAAAGCATCTCAATGTTCTCCTGAACAGGAATGTTCCCTGATCGCTATCTGATTGCAATTCATATTCTTTGATTTTCTGATTTTTGGCTCTTTCTGAGAGTAGAAATAATCAAATATACAAAATGGTATTCAATAGAACTAAATTCATTTTTCTCTTTGGAAGCGGTTTCTGTTTTGTTACAATTAAATCGGAAAGCTGATTCAGCAATTCCTGACAGCTTTTCTTTCCGACTTCTATTCTCTTTTTCAAAGGTTGCATCGATCATAAAAACCTTTGGATTGTATCAGCAGATCGTTCGGCATTTTCTTTCATTTTTAGCCACATCCAAAGATTCATTATGGAACAATCTGCATGCATTGACCTTCAATCGACAGCCCAACCAAAATCAATCACCTCCTTTCTGATGACATAACCAAATAACTGGCTGCGATATTTGAAGGTCTTTTTCGTTGTCTATCGTTTCAGAATGATGAAAATAAAAAAGGGGCTGTTAAATTTCTGACAGTCCAAAAATAAAAAGAGGCACCTGATCCGTAATGGATGAGGTGCCTTTTTTTGGTAAAATATGTTCATGCTCAATAAACAAAATTACCAAACACACTATAACTCGATTCAGGGCCGTTTGCCACTGCTCCATTCTCTCTTCCCTCATATTGAGATGGATTCTGTCTTCACTACTGTCAGTTCCTTTGTCGATGATTATCTCGACCTTGCCCTTTATCCTTCTTTTGCC
>Ga0209694_1002383_pt1 | contig 15738 bp, 19 predicted proteins | sample GluameincwithD2O_FD_187499 | JGI IMG/M metagenome (GOLD analysis project Ga0209694, IMG submission 187499) | Mouse cecum microbial communities from Vienna, Austria - Glucosamine amended microcosms incubated with D2O (SPAdes) (version 2) | ecosystem: Host-associated > Mammals > Digestive system >... | reverse complement strand
GCGACGGAGCATCGCATTAAAAACTTTGCAGAATTCATCTGCAATCACGAATATTTCAGTAATTTTGTCTTCGGTGAGCATAGCGATAAGAGTATTTGTTTGAAATTGAGTCCTTTAAATTTAATACTTTTATCGCTAATCACCAATTTCTCATCTAATTAATTTTCGTCGAACTCACGTTATTTTAAACATACAAAATACAATAAGGAGTGTTAAGTGTAATGATAAAAACACACCTAAACACTCCTTGAATTGATAGAACTCATAGATAAAGACACCATAAGAATGGAAATCCTGCCGTATCTGACAACCGCCAAACGAGGCTACCCATGCAAGGGAGACCTTTGCGAGGTCATCCAGTGCATATTGTACAAGCTCAAGACAGGCTGCCAATGGCACATGATTCCCACTATGGCGATCTTCACCGAAGTAGTCCTCCATTATAAAACAATCTTCGGGAAGTTTCGGCAGTGGTGCAAGGACGGTTCGTGGCAAAAAAGTTGGGAATCGCTGCTTGGCCGCAACCGCGACATGATAGACCTCTCCAGTGCCGACCTTGACGGCAGCCATACCGTGGCACGGCGCGGAGGAGAGGAAGTCGGTGGAGCAGCGCATAAAGCGGCGCTGACAACCAATGCCATATTTATTACTGACCGTCAGTGCATTCCGATGGCTATGTCTGAGCCAAAATCCGGCAAGCACCATGATGTTCACGAGATTGGAACGTCGCTTGACCAGATTTTTAGCATGATGGATAACGCAGGAATTTCCATTGACGGCCTTTTCCTCAATGCCGATGCCGGATTTGACTGTCACGATTTCAGAAAAAATGTGACAGTGCCGGAATCATTGCTAATGTAGATTTCAACAATCATACCAAAAACGATGAGAAATATCTTTTGGACAGAAAACTCCTGTCTCTCAGATATAGCATTGAGAGGACAAATGCCTGGATGGACTCTTTCCGATCCGTGCTCAATCGTTTCGACAAAACGGTTTCCAGCTGGAAAGGGTGGAATCTTCTGGCATTCCATGTGATATTTCTTAAACACATTAACAGACTCAAAAAGTCAAGATGACTTCCCTGTTTTGATTAAGAAAAACAAGGCATTAATAATCTCAAATATATCAGCCTTTGATTTCGTATTGAAAATTTCTGGAAATTTTTCTAAAATAAAGTTGCGCTGTCTAAGTGTCAAATCTGTAGTATATCCCAACCTAATCCAACAAGTTATAAATGCTTAAAATCATATAACTGAATTGGGGTGAAATTAATTGTGTGCTGATGTATAAAATTACCTTATCATCGCATCTCTCTGGCGCTTTTTACCCTGTTCTTCAGTCACGTAGCTACGGCTACGCTCCTTCATCACAAGACAAAAATCACTCAGAGATATGCGACCCCAGCGTTAACAAATATTGGGGAACGGGGTCTTATTTTATGGGGCATTCGCCGCGTTGGGCGAAGTATTTCCATAGCGGGGCTGCCATAAGCGATTGCTTGATGCGGTCGTTGACGAGAAGGCGCTTTACCTCGTCGGGCTCGAGTACATGTACATTAATATCTTCTGTCGGATCGAGATTTTGCTCGCCTATACGTTCCACTCCGGTAGCGATGTAGCAGTAATTGAGGTTGTTCATGCTTGTAGGATTGGCGCTGAGCACCATACTTAACTCCCATTCGCCTCCTCCGAATCCGGTTTCCTCGGCCAATTCGCGCTTTGCTGCGGCGAGGGGTTCCTCTCCGGGCTCCACACAGCCGGCACATAATTCCATGAATATATCGTCGAGACCGTGGCGATACTGTTCTACAAGCACCATCTTTCCATCGGTGGTGATAGCTATGATATTTACCCAGTCAGGATATTCGAGCACGTAGAATTCATCCTTTATTTGTCCGTCGGGCATGCGCATTGTATCGCATCTGGCGGTGAGCCATGGCCGCTTTATTATGTAGCGGCTATCGGTAGTGGTCCATTTTTCCATGTCTGACTAACTATAACATGCGCAGCGACATCCCGGAAGAGACTGCACGTCGCTGCGCATAGTTTGTGTTTTCGTTATGTTACTGTGCGTTGTGTTCGCCGGCTGTGCGTGCCATCTGATCGCGTGTGAGAGCCAGTTTTCGTTCAAGAAAATCGCGTTTTACCGATAGCATTCGGCGTTCTTTCATGAATGATGCAAGTTTCCAGCTTTCGGCAAGCGAACGGCGATCGTTGGCTGCAAGCGGGGTGGAATAATTGCGCTCGCCTTTGAATATGAGTTTCACCGTGCCGGCAGGGGCTGAGTTGTTGAGCCAGTATCCGAGAGTATCACAGTCCGCGCCGATGAAGGTTATCATCTCGGTGCCTCCGGAGCGGTAGTTGCGTTCGCCGTCGTAGGGCACTGAGGCTGACGCGACTTCTCCGGCGGAGCCAGAGAGGGCAATAGATGTGTGTTTTACGGGCGATGCAGTGAGGGAAGAGAGTATCTTGTATTGTCCCGAGGGTTCTACGCGTCCCTCTACACCCGTGCGTGAAAATAGGTTGGACTTGGCATACTGCTTTATGACGTAGTAGTCGTAGTCTTCTCCGAGCGAAGGGTCATGTACGAGCTGAAACTGCGGCATAATGGAGTCGATACGGTAAGCGATATATGCAGAGAGGGAGTCGGTCTGTTCGATTTCGCGTATGATGGCGCCCTCTTCTACTTTGGGCCGCAGAGCCATAGCTTGACGCTGGATATCAATCTGTGCGGGATATTTGCTTTTAATGGTGTCAAGCAGTTCAAGCGCAAGAGTGAAATCATGAGTTGTTGCGGCGCTGTCGGCCTGTTGCAGTAGGAGTGTGGCTTCCTTCTCTTCATTTGCCGAAGAGCCGGAGCATGATGTTGCCAATATCCCGGCCGATATTATGGCCGATGCGATGGTGGTAATGAATAGCGGTTTATTTGCTGCGTTGTACATCTTTTACGCCTTTTACGGTTTTGAGTTTCTTTATTAAAGTGTTGAGAGCCGCTGTGTCTCTGACACCGACTCCGAGAAATCCCTGGAAAATTCCGTCGTTGCTGTCGATGGATATGCTGCGCAGGGTGGTCGAGGATTCCTTGTTGATAATGGAGGTAATCGAGGTGACGATACCGATGTCGTCGTTTCCGATGATACGCAGTGTGGCTCCGAACTGCTCGCCCACTTTGCCTGACCAGCGGGTCGGTATGAGCCGGTAAGGGTAGCGCGAGCGTATGTTGGCTGCGTTGGGGCAGTCGTTTCGATGGATTTTGATGACGCCTTCGGAGGATATGAATCCGAACACCTCGTCGCCGTAAATGGGGTTGCAGCATTTCGACAGACGGTAGTTGACACCTTTTATACCCTCGCCGATTACGAGTACATCAGACGAGCCGCGTGTATCGTCTGGAGCTGTAGGCTGTAGCTGGAATTCTTCGGCCGATATCTTGTCGGGTGTGGTTTCTGTCGGGCGGTCGACAGCGACATATTGTTCGATTACCTCGTTGATGTCGAGTTGTTCGGCGGCAATGGCATTGAAGAAATCGGTCACGGTGCGGAAGCCCATCTTTTTGATGAGTTTCATCAGGGTGGCCTCCACAAGGTCGATTTTGCGGTTTTTCAGCCGGCGCTCCAACAGTTCTTTACCGAGGGAGGAAGCGCGGTTTTCCATCTCGTGGATACTCTGGCGTATGCGGTTGCGCGCTTTTCCGGTTACTACAAATGCCAGCCAGTCGATTTTGGGCACCTGCTGTGCGGATGTCATTATCTCCACGGTATCGCCCGAGCGGAGTTTATAGTTTATCTTCTGGTTGCGTCCGTTTACCTTGGCGCCTGTGCACGACATGCCGAGTTTGGTGTGTATATGGAAAGCGAAGTCGAGCACGGTGGCTCCGTAGGGGAGCTTGAAGAGGTCGCCCTTGGGGGTGAACACGAACACTTCCTTGTCGTAGAAGTCCATGCGCATGTTCTTCATCAGCTCCATCGGGCCTGTCTCTGCGGTCTCGAGTATGTCGCGTACATTGTTCATCCAGGCATCAAGTGACTCTTCGCTCTTTATGCCCTTGTATTTCCAATGGGCGGCGAGGCCTTTTTCGGCGATAAGGTCCATGCGGCGTGTGCGTATCTGCACTTCCACCCATCGGTCGCCCGGGCCCTTCACGGTGATATGCAGCGATTCGTAGCCGTTGCTCTTGGGTATGCTGAGCCAGTCCTTCATTCGGGAAGGATTGGGCTGGTACATGTCGGTGATGAGCGAGTATGCCAGCCAGCAATCGCTCTTCTCCTTTTCCTGTTCGGCGTCGATGATGATACGTATAGCAAACAGGTCGTAGATATGCTCCAGATCCGTTTTCTGTTTTACGAGTTTGTTCCAGATGGAATATATCGACTTCGTGCGTCCCTTGATTTCATATTTCAGGGGAGTCGCATCGAGTTTTTCCTTTATAGGGGCGATGAATTCGGCGATATATGCGTCGCGGCTCGCTTTGGTCTGGTTGAGTTTGTGGGCAATGTCGGTATATGTCTGTCGGTTGGTGTATTTGAGCGACAGATCCTCGAGTTCGCTTTTGATGGAGTAGAGTCCCAGACGATGTGATAGCGGGGCATAGAGATAGTTGCTCTCGTAGGCCACGTCATGAACCATCTTTTCATCGGGATGATGGTTGATTGCACGCATCATGGCGAGGCGGTCGACAATCATTATAATAATCACACGTATGTCTTCGGCGAAAGTGAGGAGCAGCTTTCGGAAGTTGTCGCTCTCCATTGCCGCCTGCCGGGCATACAGTGTAGATACTTTTAGAAGGCCTCGAATGAGGCGCGCTATGTCGTCGCCCCATTCCTTTACAAGTTCTTTCTCTTCGATAAACTCGCTTTTGCAGAGTATGAACAGCAGTATGGCCAGCACCATGTTGCGGTCGGGCGAAATCTTTTCGCACAGCAGTAGCGCTGTTTCGAGATTATGGATTATGGGATTTATGCTGAAGCGGTCGCGCGGACAGTGCTGTTGTTCGATGCCTTCGGTCATTATGACACGTACCCGCGCCACATCGTCGGGCAGTGTGATGTCGCGTGTGAGCCGAAGGAGGCGTCGGGATATTTCGATAAGCCTCAGGCGTTCGTCGTCGGTGAAGTATGCGTTGGGCATTTTCGTGGGTGTCAGGTGTTGTCAGTGCTGTTGATGTCGGACAGTTCCTCTGTAGTCATTGTGGGGAGTTGGTTCAGCTCGTCGATATAGTCGAGCAGTTGTGCTCTGCCGCGTCCGTCGTGGCTCGATGTATAGAACACCGGAGGGAGCTCTTCCCATGTTTCTTTTAGTTTGTCGAGGTATTTGCCGGTCACAATCTTTGCTGCCGCCGCCGACATTTTGTCGAGTTTGGTAAATACGATGGCAAACGGGACACCATTTTCACCGAGCCAGTCCATGAACTCGATGTCAATTTTCTGTGGGTCGTGGCGGGAGTCTACGAGCACAAACAGACATGTCATCTGCTGTCGGTTGAGTATATATTCCTCGATAATGCGACGTATCTGCCGCTGCTGCTCCTTGCCGCGCTGTGCATAGCCGTAGCCGGGAAGGTCGACTATATACCATGACCCGTTGATAAGGAAATGGTTGATAAGAGTGGTTTTGCCCGGGGTCGACGATGTCATCGCCAGCCCCTTGTGTCGTGTCAGCCTATTGATCAGCGAGGACTTTCCGACATTGCTTCGGCCTATGAATGCGTACTCGTGGTAGCATGTAGCGGGACATTTTTTGACGTCGGAATTACTGATCTCAAATTTCGAGGATGTTATGTCCATAGCTTCTGTAATTTATTTTTGTAAAGATAGCACTTTTAGATGATACTTCAATAACGATTTTGATGTTTACTATGTTTATGTCTGCTTATATAGGCATATGCCGGCGATGGCATGATTCTCGTTTCGGTATGGGTGGAGTTAATTGAAAAATTCATAACTTTGGGGAGCGGGAAGATATAATTTTCATGAGAATACTTAAAGATATAAGATTATGGGAACGAGCAAGACGCGTGAGAGTGTATTTCGGTTCAAGCGGTTTGATGTGGCCAATTCGCTGAGCGCAATGAAAGTTGGTACCGACGGTGTGCTGCTTGGCGCATGGGCGTGTGTGCCGGATGCCTCGAGGACCACGGTGCTTGATGTAGGGACCGGCAGCGGGCTAATTGCCCTTATGTTGGCGCAGCGTTTTGACAATGCGTTTATTACCGGAATCGATATCGTAGAGGAGGCATGTGAGGAGGCGCGGGTGAATGCCGCCGCGTCGCCATGGGCACGACGTATTGTCATAGAGCATGCCGGTTTCTGCGAGTATGCCGGGCGGGGAGTGAGTTTCGATACCGTAGTGAGCAATCCTCCATTTTTCAAGACGGAAATCAAGGCCGCTGACCGAGGACGCATGCTTGCACGCCATGGCGCCGACCTGGATTACAGAGTGATAATGCGGGCTTGCGCGGAGGGACTGTTGTCGGCCGACGGAATATTGTCGATGGTGTCTCCTGCCGAGCGGCAGAATGATATAATGTTTGATATGGAACTGTGCGGGCTCAGGCTGTCGCGTATGACGAGAGTGTTTACCAAACCGGGCGCACATACGCCATCTCGGATGCTGTGGGAGATGCGGAGAGATAAAAAGGCGTCACCGCCTATAGTAGAAGACCTACTGATAGGCAGTGACGCATACAAGGCCCTGACGGGTGATTTCTATCTTTGAGATATTGAAATGGCATTAACGAGCACAGTCGTCGGCTACAGACTGTGATATGCGCATGGCGCAGAAGTTGGGGCCGCACATTGTGCAGAAATGATCGCCTTCGGCTTTATGGCTCTCTACGTAATATTGGCGTGCGCGTGCGGGGTCGAGTGAGAGATTGAACTGGTCTTTCCACCGGAATTCATAGCGTGCGCGGCTCATGGCGTTGTCGCGTACCTGTGCACCGGGATGTCCCTTTGCAAGGTCGGCTGCGTGGGCGGCAATCTTGTAGGCGATTACACCGTTGCGCACATCCTCGAGATTGGGGAGAGAAAGGTGCTCTTTTGGGGTGACGTAGCAAATCATGGCTGTGCCCATCCACGCTATCTGTGCGGCTCCGATGGCCGATGTGATATGGTCGTAGCCGGGGGCTATGTCGGTGGTAAGCGGTCCGAGGGTATAGAATGGGGCTTCGTGGCACGACGATATCTGTCGGTCCATGTTTTCGCGTATCTTATGCATAGGCACGTGTCCGGGGCCTTCGATGAGCACCTGCACTCCGTGGGCCCAAGCCTTTTCGGTGAGTTCGCCGAGCACATCGAGCTCGAGGAACTGAGATGTGTCGTTGGCATCGTGGATTGAGCCGGGGCGCATACCGTCGCCAAGCGATACAGCCACATCGTAGCGGGCAAGTATCTCGCAGATTTCATCAAAATGTGTGTACAGGAAATTTTCCTCTCCATGCATTACGGCCCATTGAGTCATAATCGACCCTCCACGGCTTACGATTCCTGTAAGGCGCTCGGAGATGAGGTCGGCATGTCGGCGAAGCACTCCGGCATGGATGGTAAAGTAGTCTACACCCTGTTCGGCCTGCTCGATGAGTGTGTCGCGGTATATTTCCCATGTGAGTTTCGCTACATCGCCGTTGACTTTCTCCAGAGCCTGGTATACTGGCACAGTACCCATCGGTACTGGGCAGTTGCGTATAATCCATTCGCGTGTTTCGTGGATGTTGTCGCCGGTCGAGAGGTCCATCAGTGTGTCGCCACCCCAATAGCAGCTCCATACAGCTTTGCTTACCTCTTCTTCTATGCCCGATGACAGAGCTGAATTTCCGATATTGGTGTTGAGCTTTACCAGGAATTTCCGACCGATAATCATCGGCTCGCTTTCGGGGTGGTTGATGTTGGCAGGGATTACAGCCCTTCCGGCGGCTACTTCCTCGCGCACCATCTCGGGTGTGATGTCGGAGTGGATGCCGAGCGCCTCGTTGTTGAGATTCTCACGTATGGCCACATACTCCATTTCGGGAGTGATTACACCCCGGCGGGCAAGGGCCATCTGTGTGACGGCGCATCCTTCTTTGGCGCGGCGCGGAGCATAACGGTGGGCGAAGCGTATGGAGTCGAGGCTTTTGTCGGCTTCGCGCTGGCGTCCGTACTCCGAGGTTATTGCGGGCAGTTGCTCGAGATCTTCGCGTGCTGCAATCCATTTTTCACGCGTGCGAGGGATTCCACGGTTGATGTCGACGGTAACTGACGGGTCGGTGTATACGCCTGATGTGTCGTATACGTAGACCGGGTCGTTGTGGCGAGTGAGTTTCTCGCCATTCACAATCTTTACTGTAGGGGTAAGGTCGATACGACGCATGGGTACGTCGATATCGTGAATCTTGCCGTGGATGTATACTTTTTCCGACGACGGATAGTTGCGTACGTCGATGTCGTTGATTTTCATGTCGTGATAAATGATGTGTATTTTTTATGAGAGAAAAGATGTGAGAGGAGACGAAGCCTCGGCACGGTGGCTTACGCGTCCGAGTCCGGCAAGATATGCCTTTCGTCCGGCTTCTACGGCAAGACGGAACGCATCGGCCATGGCTACGGGGTCGCCGGCAACAGCAATCGCGGTGTTGACAAGCACGGCGTCGGCACCCATTTCCAGAGCGTCGGCAGCATGTGATGGTGCGCCGAGTCCGGCATCGACAACTACCGGCACTCTGCTCTCGGCGATGATGATTTCAAGCAGGTCGCGTGTCTTCAGTCCTTTGTTGGTGCCGATAGGAGCCCCCAACGGCATTACGGCAGCTGCTCCTACATCCTCCAGACGTTTGCAGAGTACCGGGTCGGCCTGGATGTAAGGGAGCACATGGAATCCCTCGGCGGCGAGCTGCTCGGTGGCTTTCAGTGTCTCGATAGGATCGGGCAACAGGTATTTCGGGTCGGGATGAATCTCCAGCTTGAGGAAGTCGGTATGGAAAATTTCACGAGAGAGGTGGGCTGCGAGTACTGCCTCTTTGGCGTTGCGCACACCTGATGTGTTAGGAAGAAACTGAACATTGTCGCGGTTGATGTGTGCGAGCATGTCGTCGGTGTCGGCATTGTCCATGTCGATACGCTTCATTGCCACTGTTATCATCTGCGAACCGGAGGCAAGTATCGCCTCAAGCATAAGGCGGTTGCTGCTGAACTTGCCTGTTCCCATAAAGAGGCGCGATGTAAACTCGCGTCCTCCGATTATAAGTCTGTCCATTGCTGATAATGAGAGTATGTTGTTTGTTGTGTTATTGATAGCGGTTGAGGGCCTCGATTACCTTTGCGGTGTATTCTTTTGGGTCGGGAGCGTTGATTATAGTCCCGGACATGGCCACTCCGTTGATTCCTGTTTCCATCAGAGGGATTATGTCGTCAAGGGTGATTCCGCCGATAGCGACTACCGGAAGCTCACTGCCTGCATTGCGTATGGCCGACATGATGTCGCGGTATCCGTCGAGGCCGATTACAGGTGACAATGCGCTCTTGGTGGTGGTGAATCGGAATGGCCCGAGGCCTACGTAATCGACATCGATGCCGCGCATGGCGAGGATATCCTCGGCTGTATTGGCAGTGACTCCGATTATTGCATGTGGACCGAGTTCCTCACGTGCCTGTCGGGGGGGCATGTCATTCTTGCCGAGATGCACTCCGTGCACGCGAAGTTCGTCGGTGAGCCTGACGTTGTCGTCAATTACCATTATTGCGTCGTTCTCTTTGCAGAGGGGTATTATTTCGAGTGCTGTGGCACGCATCTCGTCGTAAGATGCGTCTTTCATGCGTAATTGAATCCACTTGCAGCCTCCTTCGAGTACGAGCCGCACCTCTTCCGTGATGGAGAAGCGTGGTGATGGATGGGTGATGAACTGAAGCATATGTGTTGTGTGTATGATTATTCTGATTGAGGAATCGGACTTTGGCCTCGCTCTATTGAGGCGAAAGCATCAAGGCGCTCTGCCATGTCGGCGCCCTCCCACAGATAGCCCAGTACGGCATATCCGGCGAAAGGGAGACTACGTATGTCGGCCACTCTTTCCGGTGTGATGCCTCCGAGTGCCACTACTTTGTTAGGAGGAATTGTCGACAATTCTTCCGCAGTGAAGGCGCCATGGTAGCCCGGCTTGGATATGCTTGTGAAAATCGGACTGAGCGTTATATAGTCGTACTTACGGGCGCATTCTTTGGCTTCGGCTATGGAATGGCAGCTACGCGATATGTTACCGCTGAAGTATGATGGTGCTTCAGGGCAGCGCCGGTTGAGATGTATGCCGCCGAGATTGAAGTCGCACAGCAGGTCAAAATGTCCATGCAGTTTGAGCCGCCGGTGATTGTGCGGGCCGATGCTTTCAATCAGATTGCGCATGTCGCGCAACGATGCGCCGGGATGGCGCAGGTGTACGAAGTCCCATCCGGCATCGAGTATTGCAGCTATCGCCTCGGCTTCTTCGGGACGTATATCGGGAGGCGTGATGGCAATCCGCAACAGATTATCCGCCATAAAAAGGCTGGATTACAAGCACTGAATCGCCTTCCTTGAGGATGGTGGAGTCGCGTTGGGTCAGAGGCACAACCTCGCCATTGAGAGCTGTAGCTACCCCTTCAGGGTTTATTCCGGCCAGATTAAGGGCTCCCTGGAGCGAGGTATGGTCGGGTATATTGATTTTTTTGTCGTTGACAGTTACTTCCATAATATATCGATGTTGTTTGTGTCTAAAACATGTTCTTAATATTCAGAACGCGTGGGACGGTGGAAAAGATGAATTCAGCAGTGGAATTATTCTCTGACAAGCATGGCCGACGGGGCAAACAGATGGTTGACCGGGCCGTGTCCATGACCTATTGCCACATCGGCTCCGGCCTTAATGGCGTCTGAGATATATTCTTTTGATTTCGTGACGGCATTGGCAATATCATGGCCGATTGCCATGTAGGAGGCTATTGCCGAAGAGAGTGTGCAGCCTGTGCCGTGGGTATTGACTGAGCGTACGCGTGGCGCCTGTAGTTTCATGATGCCTCTTTGCGGAGTATACAGCCAGTCGGTCACTATGTCAAGAAGTGTATCGGAGTCACCACCCTTTATCAAGATTGACTTCGCACCCATTTCGCGCAGAAGTTCTATCTGGGTTTCCGGATTTTTTGTGCCTGTGATTGCTTCCGCTTCCATTGCGTTGGGGGTAATGATGTCGGCCATCGGGATGAGTCGCTGTACTATTACGTCGACAGCATCTGCGGCAAGAAGACGTGAGCCGGATGTGGAAATCATGACCGGGTCGAGCACTATGTTGGTGGCGCGGTGGCATGTGAGCGAATCGGCTACCGCAGCGGCGGTAGGAGCGTCGAACAGCATACCTATCTTTATGGCTTTTGGGGGAATGTCGGCGAATACGGCATCAATCTGCCCGGTTACAATGTCGGGGCGGATGGCCTGTACGGCTGTTACTCCGAGAGTGTTCTGTACGGTAATTGCCGTAATTGCCGTCATGGCATATACACCTATTGCCGACATTGTCTTGATGTCGGCCTGGATTCCGGCGCCGCCTGATGAATCGGAGCCAGCTATTGATAGCACAGGGATGTATCTCAGCATGATGGTATGAAAATATGCAGTGTCGTTCCGGTGCTGAGAATGTGTGTGTTGCTCCTGTTCCCGGGAAAACCGGACCCGATGACCGGGATGGAAAACAATCCCTTCGGCGGCATTATCCGCGTCAGGTTCGAAGGGTATAATCTCAGCACACTTTATGGAGTGGCACCCCTTTGTTTATGTTGTTTTAAATTATTGTCGAACCGACTGTCAATCGATTGTAAATCTGTCGCCGTGGAGAAGTACCGGGAACTTTTCTCGGAATTCGTAGAGTGAGGAGTGGGATATACGCCCCATGACGCATTGTATTCCGTCGGGCAGGTGTGCTTCTGTGCCTATAGTCTGACCTTTGGGGTCGATTATGGCAGAAGTGCCGGAATAGTTGCCGAAATCATCGCTTCCGGTGCGGTTACATCCGACTACGTATGCCTGATTTTCAATTGCACGTGCTATTAGCAGGTGTTTCCATGCATATGCTCTTGAATCAGGCCAGTTAGCGACTATAATCAACAAATCGTATCCGTTGTGGCTGTTGCGTAGCCATATCGGAAACCGCAAATCGTAGCATACGGCCAACGCTATATTCCAGCCTCTGAATCGTATTGTCGGTATTGCCTTATGGCCGGAGGTATATACCTTGTCCTCTCCACCGGTTGAAAACAGGTGGTGCTTGTCGTAATAGGTGGTTTCGCCGGATGGCTCGGTAAGGAATGCCCGGTTGAACAGCCGACCGTCGTGGTCGAGCGCGATAAACGACCCTGCGATGGCCAGATTACATGCCGAGGCGAGCTTTGCTGCCCATTCTATCGTAGGGCCGTCGGATGGCTCGGCGAGATTGCGGGCAGTATCGGCCTGAAGTATATATCCGGTAGAGAACATCTCCGGCAGAACGGCAATGTCAGCGTGTCCGGCAATGGCCTCTATTGCTGTTGATGCAGCCTTTAGGTTGGCTTTCTTGTCGGAGGTGGCAATGTCAAGTCCGATTGCCGCCACTGTCAGCGGGCCGTTGAGGTGAGGCCTTGTATTGTTGCAGGTCATTGGCTAATCGGTAATGAATTTATCGGGGTAACGGCCGTGAAACTGACTGTAGTATTCTTTGATGTTGCGCATATCCTGCTCGATGTCGCCTGTAGGGGTATAGCATCGGTCGACTACAATACGCTTGTATTTGTAGTCGATGGCGCCAAGCACCAGAGGCACGCCGGCGTCGCGGGCTATGTAGATGAATCCGCTATGCCATTTTGCTGTGGCCTTGCGTGTGCCTTCGGGAGTTATTGCAAGTACCAGACGTGTTGATTCGCGGAATTTCTTTACGATAGCCTCTGTGAGCGACTGCTTTTTGTTTTTACGCGGCACAGGTATGCCTCCGATAGCTCGGAATATTACTCCCAAGGGCCAGCGGAACCAGGATTCTTTCATCAGAAATCCGGCTTTGCGGCCGATGGAGCGTATGGTCAGTTCGCCGAGTATGAAGTCCCAGTTGGATGTGTGGGGAGCCACGCATATTATACATTTGGGATAGTCGGGCACGGTATATTCAACCGTCCACCCGGCCATACGCAGCAACCATTTGGATAAACCCATAATCTGTCGGATATCCGTAATGTTTTACTTATTTTGCAGCGGCAACGTTGGCTTCTTTCTGTGCGGCCGGGAGGGCTTCGTTCATCTGAGCCACGATTTCTTCAATGCCTTTATTGAAGTCGGAGGTGAGCTTTGTGTAGGCTTTGCGGAAATATTTGTCGCGGGCCACCTTGTAGTCATGAGCGTTTTCAAATGCCTTTTTGCCTTTGTCGAATGAGAATGATACGTTGGCAATAGTCTGGTACTGGAGGTCGGCTATATCGATTACAGTCTTATTCATCTTGTCGGCATCGATTCCCGGGATGAGGTTGCGTGCGATGATGCATTCGCCGGCTATGTTGCCGCATACGGCTTTTACAGCCTTCTTGAGATTACGTTTGTTTGCCATAATCAAAATGTATTTGAGGTTATTTCGTTTGCGAATATAACACTAATTTCCCGAAAAATGATGATAAACTCCCATAAAGTTGATAGCGTGTCGGGAGATGAATCCTGATACGCTATCTGATGCTGTTTGTAATCTGCTTATAATCTGAATGTTATAGGGAATATGCAGTATACCGGCACATTGTTGCCGCCCATTCGTCCAGCGTGCCAGCGCGGCATGCCGTCAAGTATTCTTACTGCTTCCCTGTCAAGCGAAGGTTCGATGCCGCGGAGTACATTGATGTGGGTTATCTCACCGTCAGGCTGTACTATAAAAGAGCATAGTACACGTCCCTGTATTTTTCTGGCGTATGCAGCAGCAGGGTATGTGCGGGAGGCGTTGATAAACTGCATCAGAGCACCGTATCCGCCGGGAAATGTGGGAGGCTCGTCGACGGTCTCGAAGTCATATGCCTCGATTACATCGGCGCAGAAGTTATGACCGGGATTTATTTCTGTGAGGGCGAGTGACTGGTCTGTTGTGTGTACGGCTATTCTACGCATTTGTGCGTGAGCCGAACGTGCCGACAATAGAAGTGCCGCAATAAGCAGGAGAGTGGAGAGGGGCAGTAGAGATAAGTCAGGAGTAGATTTTTTAATCATAAAACATGTGAGTGGTATGGTGCTGCAATGCCGGCAAGAGAGGCGTCCGGCATTGTGACATATGCAAATTTATAGTGCTGTTGTGTTAAATGCAACAGTATGTCCGCAATTTTCGATTTGTTTAGCGATGTTTTAAGTTTATTTGCATTTTCCCGGATGCGGGGCGCAATATGGCGTGAAGAAGCACGTTTCTAAAATATAGGAATCGCATGCGCGCTTCCTGCAATGGTAACAGTAATGACGATACGAAATCATATAATATCATTTATAGTCGCGCTTGTGGCCGGCGGTATGATTCCGCTATGTGCCGCAGATGGCTCGACAGCATATAATTTTCTGAATATAACATCCTCAAGCCGTATTTACGGTCTGGGTGGTGTGAATATATCGATTGTCGACGACGATATAAACTCGATTGACCAGAATCCGGGGCTGCTTGGTCCGGAGGTAGGGAAACAGCTGGGACTTAATTATATGCATTACGTCGGCGACGCAAATTTTGCCGGCGTGCGATACGGTATGGCAGCCGGAGAGCATGGAGCCTGGGCAGCCGGGATACAGTATTTCGGCTATGGCGATATGAAGGCGGCCGATGTGACGGGGAATATTACCGGTACTTTTTCGGCCAAGGATATGGCATTTTCCGCTACATACAGCCATGATATTACCGGGAGTCTTCGTGGCGGTATCACAGTCAAGGGTCTGTATTCGGCCTATGAGTCGTATTCGGCTTTTGCGCTTGCCACCGATCTCGGTATCAATTATTATGACCCCGACAGGGGTGTTTCGCTGTCGGCTGTAGTGGCAAATCTCGGAGGACAAATCAAGAGATTTAACGAGCGTTATGACCGTATGCCTGTCGATGTGCGTTTTGGATTGAGCAAGCAGCTTGCCGATGTGCCGTTGCGTCTGTCGGTTACTGCATGGAATCTCACAAAATGGCATCTGCCTTATTATGATGCCGGCGACGGCTCTGCCACCAGTGAAATGGAGGAGAAAGATTCGTTCGGCTCCAATCTGTTCCGCCATCTGGTGTTCGGTGTGGAGTGGTTGCCCTCCGACAGGTTGTATATAGGTGTGGGATACAACTACAAGACGCGTACCGACATGGGTACATATTCCCGCAGCTTCTTCAGTGGATTCTCAGCTTGTGCCGGTATAAATGTAAGCAGATTTTCAGTTGGAATAGCTTTGGCTCAGCCTCATACAGGAGCTACCACATTCATGCTCAACCTGTCGACGCGTCTGTGGGAATTCTAGGAGCTTGTTTAATAATAAATGTTGCCGCCAGGGTATACGAAACAAGATATAGTTGTATAACCATTCAATATCTTGCCTGTATTAAAGCAAATGTAAAAATATATCAACAATATGGAACAAATTTACCTCTCGCCGACTGACCCAACATTCAAGAACGAAGTGCAAAAATTTCGTTCTGAATAGCCCTACAAATTTTTGACGTTCGAGACTTAATGGCGGATTGGGGATGGGGCTTCATAAAGCCACAGCCCCTCCCCAATCCGATATT
>Ga0209694_1002371_pt1 | contig 15782 bp, 10 predicted proteins | sample GluameincwithD2O_FD_187499 | JGI IMG/M metagenome (GOLD analysis project Ga0209694, IMG submission 187499) | Mouse cecum microbial communities from Vienna, Austria - Glucosamine amended microcosms incubated with D2O (SPAdes) (version 2) | ecosystem: Host-associated > Mammals > Digestive system >... | reverse complement strand
GCGGCATGCCTTGTGGGATGGTGCGGACTCAAACCGCGGAACGATGTCAGCAACGGACGATACAAAAGCAGAAAGGTGACACACGGAAACAAATATCTCAGACAGATTCTGATTGAAATCGCATGGGTCGCATCAAGAACCCGGAACTGTTTCTTCTTCAACTTCAGCTATATCCAAACCACGGTCAAGAAAAAGAGCAAAATGAAAATACAAGTGGCCATCGCACGCAAAATACTCGTTGCCGTATGGCACATGCTCACCAAAGAACAGGACTTCATCGACATTTACCTCAAAAGGCTTGAGGAACAAAAGAAGATGGAGGAACAAATGAAAAGACTTGGATCGACTGTCATCCGATAGTCATTCGACATACCTTCCGGTACAATGTAATTACCTTTGTGGTGCATCGCAGCCCGGTTCGCAAATTTGCAAAGGCATCGGAAGGAGTTGGACACCGGCATAAGCTACCCAAGCTTGTAGAGGAAAGTAACAATCTTATATCTCTATCCATCCCTATTCAGGGTCATGGACAGGCTCGCCGTATGCCTGTAACAAGGAATGCACCATTCTCCTTGGTGTTTTCAGCAATCCGGAAAGAAAATTACCAATACGTTTTTAGAGGAAAGGTAGTGAAAAAACTCTATATGGCGAAAACCCATCAACACAACCATAGAGCACAACAATTGGGCATGATGCAGGCAGGCGTTGTAGCCCGACAGGCCTGCTTGCGTCCATACAGCAGTCCATACACGCAGGCAAACGCGCCGCTTACGGATAAAAAGTGGCAAAATTCAAAAAAAATGGCTAACTTTGCAGCCGGAATGCCCTAATATGGAGTCTTCCCAAATGAAATGAATCATCAAAAAATACTTTACATCTCTCAGGAGATCAATCCCTACCTGCCCTCGACACCCATGTCGCTCTTCGGCCGCAATCTGCCGCAGGACATACAAAGCCATGGCTACGAAGTAAGAACGTTTATGCCCAAATACGGCAGTATAAACGAGCGCCGCAACCAGCTTCACGAGGTGATACGGCTTTCGGGGATGAACATATCTATTGATGACAACGACCATCCTCTGATAATCAAGGTGGCCACTCTCCAGCCCACCCGCATGCAGGTGTATTTCATTGACAATGACGACTATTTCGAGGGTCCTGGAACAAAGGTTCTCGAAACGGAGTCATCGCCGGAGGACAACGACGAGCGTTCGATGTTTTTCGTGCGCGGCGTGATTGAAACCGTGCGCAAACTCCGCTGGGATCCCACTGTAATACATTGCACCGGATGGATCACCGCGCTTGCTCCGCTCTACATACGCCATCTTTATCAGGATGACCCGGGGCTTTCACGCTCACTGGTGGTCTACTCGCTGCGTCCGGAATCATTCGAGGGCAAGCTCGACGCGCGATTTGCAGAGAAGCTCAAGATGGCCGGCTTTACCGATGAATGCCTGCAATCGCTTGGCGGCGGCGACTTCGACTGGATGACCCTCAACAAGCTCGGAATCGACCACAGCGATGCCATCGTAGTGACGACTCCCGACATACCGGCCGGGCTGGTGGAATATGCACGCCAAAGCGGCAAGCCGGTGCTTGAATATCCGGGACCGGACGGCGAAGAGGCCACCACTGCCGCATACCATGATTTCTACCAGTCGATTCTCTCGCAAAAGGAGAATGACTCCAAATCTTCAGACTAAAAAGCTCAAAAGCTCTCCCCTACCTGCATAAACTATGAAATGCCCGCTGATCATTACGGCCTTAGGCTCACTGCTGGCTCTGTGTGCCTGCAACGATGACTCCACTACCATCGGCTCCACTCTGGTTGACGATGTGATGACATCCGAAATAGTTGTCGACTCGACATTCAGTGTGACGGGTCGCACCGTTGACAATCCTGTGGTGCAGAGCCGCACCCTGACCCAGCTGATAGGCCGGCTCGATGCCAAGGAGTACGGATCTATCGAGTCGGATTTCGTGTGCCAGTTCATGCCTTCCATGAATCTTGACACCGCCGGAGTGACTGCAGCTGATGTGGATTCCTGCAAACTCATCATGTTTATGACCACCAATGACTTCACCGGCGACTCTATCGTGCCGATGGGACTGGAGGTGTACAAACTGAACAAGGCTCTGCCGTCGCCCATATACAGCAACTTCTCTCCGGATGGTTATTATTCGACCGCCGACAAACTCGGCGAGACCATCTATACGGCCAATGCACTCTGGAACGACTCGGTCAACCAGCTGTCGTTCCGCTCCGTCCAGGTCGACCTTCCGAAGTCGCTGGCCACAGACCTGTTCAACCATTTTGAGCGAGTGCCTGAAGACTTCACTACACCGGCGGCATTCACCTCTTGGTTTCCCGGCATATATGTGACCAATACATTCGGATCGGGACGAGTGATGAACATCACCGAAACCCGAATCAATGTGTATTACCGCAAGAAGATGCAGGTGACTGTGAACGATGTAGAGAAGGACACAATCTATAACCTTGTGCGCTCATACATGGCTGTGACTCCCGAGGTGATCACCAACAACAACATTGACCTGACGATAAGCCCCGAGATACGAGGGATGATCAATTCGGGCGACAATATACTCATAGCTCCGGCCGGAACGGAAGTGGAGCTGACATTCCCCTTGGCCGACATCCTTGCAAGCTACCGCCGCGGAGCGAGCAAACTCTCGGTGCTCAACAACGTCAGCTTCGAGATACCGGCCGAAGAGATCGCCAACGACTACAATATCGAAGTACCGCAGCATGTGCTCATGGTGCTGAAGAACAAAAAAAGCGAGTTTTTTGAAGAAAACAAGATCGCGGATTCGGGCACCTCGTTCATGGCCACATACGACGCCACAAAGAAAAGCTATACATTCAGCGAGATGCGCCAGTATATACTCGACATGCTTGAGAAAAGCACTGTGACAGCCGATGACTGGACATTCATACTGACTCCGGTAAATCTCGAGACCGAGACCACTTCGTCGAGCTATTATACATCCGGCACGACGTACATCACCAACGTATCGCCATACGTCACCAAACCGGCTATGGTCAAGATATCGCTTGACAAAGCAAAGATAAAGATGACCTACAGCAAGCAGTCGCAAAAATAAGCGATCAGCGAATATACAGACATAACGAAGCGGTGTATCATGGCTTCCCAAAGCCGATGAACACCGCTTCTTTTATCTATCCGGGATCCTTTCAGCTATGTCGTGGACGCGTCATACCAGACTTACCTTCATGAGTAAAATTCAAAGGCTGTCGGCAAAAAAGATTAATTTGACAGCGCCCAATAAGCAGCCACCCGTATGCACTACAGCAGTGGCAGAAGCTGATCGGCGGCTTTTTTGGTATCGACCTTTGTGATCACTTCGGTAATAACATGATCGGCATCGGTGACGAAGGTAGTGCGCACTGTGCCCATATATTCCCGGCCGGCCATTTTCTTAAGCTGCCACACACCGAAAGCCTGATTGACTTCAGTCGAAGGGTCGCTCAGGAGCAGAAACGGCAGAGAATGCTTTTCGGCAAACTTGCGGTGGCTTTCGACCGAATCCTTGCTTATGCCGATGAGCGTATAACCCTTATCGAGCAGAGCCGGATAGGAGTCACGCAGCGAACAAGCCTCGGCTGTGCATCCCGGGGTATTATCCTTCGGATAAAAATAAATCACAAGCGGCTTTCCCGCAAAATCGGAAGCCTTCACTTCAGACCCATCTGACGCGAGTCCGAGCACAGATGGGATTTTATCGCCTTTCTTAAGCATAATAATTAACTTTTAGAGATTAGTTGGTAATATTAACGTCATCAGTAACCCGTGGTTAACGGTGGCGTTTGTTTACGGATCGCCATAATAAACCAGTCGTTAAACGGTTATTTACAAAGATAAACAAATAATGCGACGAATTCGCACTCTGCCGAGCGGAAAAAATGAGTAACTTTGCAAATTAAGAGTATGTTTGATTTTAACACGAAGAAATATATATGGACTTCTTTCTATCCCCTCAAAGGTCTTTTCGGGCTATTTCCGTCAAGTTGCATCGGTCACGATGCCCGCATCGCTCCCTCCTCAACTCACGCAAATATCTCCGAAAATCCTCTTTGAGTGAACAGAAGTGAAATTCAAACATACTCTAAGTAGCTTATGGATTTCAGACTTGCATCAGAATACAGTCCGACCGGCGACCAGCCGCGTGCGATAAAGGAGCTTGTGGAAGGCATCAATCAGGGACTGCCGGCCCAGACATTGCTTGGAGTGACAGGCTCGGGCAAGACCTTCACCATGGCCAACGTCATAAAGGAGGTGAAGCGTCCAACCCTGATACTAAGCCACAACAAGACTCTGGCAGCACAGCTCTACAGCGAGATGAAGAACTTCTTCCCGGATAATGCGGTGGAATACTTCGTATCGTATTACGACTATTATCAGCCCGAAGCGTATATTCCGTCGGTAGACAAATACATCGAGAAAGATCTGATGATCAACGACGAGATCGACAAACTGCGGCTGGCCACGACATCGGCTCTGCTGTCAGGACGTCAGGACGTGATAGTCGTCAGCTCTGTGTCGTGCATCTACGGCATGGGCAATCCGGAGGACTTCAACAGCAATGTGATCGAGGCATACCGCGGCCGCAAGGTGAGCCGCAACGCCTTTCTTCGCGAGCTTGTAGGCGCCCTCTACAGCCGTAACGAGATGGAGCTTGGTCGAGGCAATTTCAGGGTTAAGGGCGACACAGTCGACATATATCTGGCCTACGAGGAGATCGTGGTGCGTGTCACCTTCTGGGGCGACGAGATAGAGTCGGTGTCAAGCTATTATCCGCGCGACAATGTGGTGCTCGGCAAGCACGATTCATTCAAAATATTCCCGGCCAACATTTTCGTCACCTCTCCGCAGCGCATGGCCAGCGGCATAGCACAGATAGAACTTGACCTTGGAGAACAGGTGGGCTTTTTCAACCGCGAAGCCCGCGAGCTGGAGGCCAAGCGCCTATATGAGCGTGTCACCTACGACGTGGAGATGATGCGCGAGGTGGGACACTGCCCCGGCATCGAGAACTACAGCCGTTATTTTGACGGCCGTCAGCCGGGCATGCGTCCGTTCTGCCTGCTTGATTATTTCCCGGACGATTTCCTCACCATCATTGACGAGAGCCATGTGACGGTGCCACAGATCCGGGCGATGTATGGCGGCGATGTGTCGCGAAAGATGAATCTTGTGGAATACGGTTTCAGACTGCCTGCGGCTCTCGACAACCGCCCACTGAAATTCGAGGAGTTCGAGTCGCTTACGAAACAGGTAGTGTATGTCAGCGCCACCCCTGCCGACTATGAGCTTGAGAAGAGCGAGGGCGTGGTGGTAGAACAGCTTATCCGCCCCACCGGTCTGCTCGACCCGATAATAGAGGTCAGACCGTCGCTCAACCAGATCGACGATCTGATGGAGGAGATACAGCTTCGCATCGAGCGTCAGGAGAGAGTGCTGGTGACCACGCTGACAAAGCGTATGGCCGAAGAGCTCAACGACTATATGACCAAGCTGAAGATAAAGACTGCCTATATACACAGCGATGTGGATACTCTCGACCGTATAAGAATACTCGACGATCTGCGTGCAGGCGTCTATGACGTATTGATCGGCGTGAATCTGTTGCGCGAGGGTCTTGATCTGCCGGAGGTATCGCTGGTGGCCATACTCGACGCCGACAAGGAGGGTTTCCTGCGTTCCCACCGGTCGCTGACACAGACCGTAGGCCGTGCCGCACGTAATCTCGGCGGCCGCGTGATAATGTATGCCGACAAAATCACAGACAGCATGCAGCTGACCATTGACGAAACCAACCGCCGCCGACAGATACAGCTGGCCTATAACGAGGAGCACGGCATAACTCCGCAGGCGATAGTCAAGGCCCGCAACCGCATAATCGGGGTGGACACCGGCGATGATGACACGGCATCGCAGAGCGCAGGATCACGCTCGGGCAAGCCGGCAGCCAAAAGCTCGCGCCGCGACGGCCAGGCGTCGAAAGTCATTTATGAGAATGAATACACCGCTCAAGTCGACATTGCCGCCGATCCGGTGATACCCTATATGACGTGCGAGGAGCTTCAGCGGTCCATCACCCGCAAACGGATGGAGATGGTCGAGGCCGCCAAACGGATGGAATTCATCGAAGCCGCCCGTTTGCGTGACGAAGTGTTGAAGATGGAGCAACTGTTGAAAGAAAAAGAGGAAGCGTGATGACCGACCCTGCACTTGACCTGCGGAGATTCCTCCCGACTTCGGCCAAAGAGATGAAACTGCGCGGCTGGGAAGAGGCCGACGTGATATTGTTTTCAGGCGACGCGTATGTAGATCATCCGTCGTTTGGCGCGGCTGTCATAGGCCGTGTGCTCGAACATGAGGGGTATCGTGTAGCCATCGTGCCTCAGCCTAACTGGCGCGATGATCTCCGCGACTTCAAGAAGCTCGGACGTCCGCGACTCTTTTTTGGAGTGTCGCCCGGAGCAATGGATTCGATGGTGAACCATTACACCGCCAACCGCCGGCGCCGCAGCGATGACGCCTATACGGCGGGCGGACGCCACGGCGCTCGCCCCGACTATCCGAGTATCGTATATACGGAGATATTGCGGCGACTGTGGCCTGATGTGCCCATAGTGCTCGGCGGCATAGAAGGGTCACTGCGGCGTCTGTCGCACTATGACTACTGGCAGGACAGGCTACGCCCCTCGATACTGCTCGATGCCAAAGCCGACCTGCTCGTCTACGGAATGGGCGAACAGACCATACGAGAGATAGCGCATGCGCTCGATTCCGGCCACAGTATCGACGAACTCACTGACACTCCACAGACAGCCAGAATAGTGTCTGCGTCAGAAATCCCTGCCCCCGACGCCGACAACATCATACTCCAAAGCTGGGACGAATGTAAGGCAGACAAACGCCTGCAATCGGCCAATTTCAAGCATATAGAGCAGCAGAGCAACCGCATGCACGGCGCAACGATATGGCAGCGCTACGGCGATGTGGCGGTGCGCGTCAACCCGATGCTGCCACCGATGACCACGGAAGAGATAGACGCCTCGTTTGACCTGCCGTATACTCGACTCCCCCACCCACGCTACAAAGGGAAGACGATCCCGGCCTACGAAATGATACGCCATTCGATCAACATGCACCGCGGATGCTTCGGTGGGTGCGCGTTCTGCACCATATCGGCCCATCAGGGCAAATTCATAGCCTCGCGCAGCAAAGAGTCGATCATGCGCGAGGCTGAAGCTGTCACCCGCATGCCTGACTTCAAAGGCTATATCAGCGATCTCGGTGGTCCGTCGGCCAATATGTACGGCATGCACGGACGCGACCTGTCGATATGCAGCCGCTGCATGAGGCCATCATGCCTGCACCCCTCGCCGTGTCCAAATCTCGACACAGACCACAGCCGTCTGCTTGACATATATCAGTCGGTCGACAGGCTGCCCGGTGTCAAGAAATCATTTATAGGAAGCGGCGTGCGCTATGATCTGTCGATGCATCCTACGGGAAGAAAAGAGACGGACGCCACCAACCGCCGGTATAATGAAGAGCTGATCGAACGCCATGTGTCGGGACGCCTCAAAGTGGCTCCGGAGCACACCGAGCAGCGTGTGCTGGAAGTGATGCGCAAGCCCTCGTTCGACCAGTTTCATGCGTTCAAGCAGATTTTTGACAGCGTCAACCGCCGGTGCGGACTCCGACAGCAGCTGATACCCTACTTCATATCGAGCCATCCGGGATGCACCGAAGCCGATATGGCTCAGCTTGCCGTGAAGACCAAAGAACTGGACTTTCATCTCGAACAAGTGCAGGATTTCACTCCTACACCCATGACTGTCAGCACCGAGATATATTATTCGGGTGTACATCCATATACAGGCAAACCGGTCAGCTGCGCGCGAACCCGCGACGAGAAGCTGGCGCAGCGAAGATATTTCTTCTGGTATGACCATACCTACCGCAGAGAAATAATCGACTCCCTGCGACGAATCCACCGCCCCGATCTGATAGAACAATTATATCCAAGAAAAAAATAACCGTAAGTTTATGAAACAACCAATCATTGCAATGATGGCATCAGCACTTCTGGCAAGCTGCGGTCAGAATCCTTCGGCCGACAGCGGAAATGTGATCGACAAGTCGGATTTCAAGCCTGTCGACCGCACCTACACCAGCGAAGTGCTTGAGGCATTCGGCCGTGTATCGGCTCCATGTGTATCGCCCGACGGCACCAAAGTGCTCTATGGCGTAAGCTACGAGAGCGTAGAAGAGAACAAGAGCAATCTGGATCTCTATGTCATGAACGCCGACGGCAGCGAAGCCCAGCGCCTGACCGCCACTCCCGGCTCGGAGAACGGCGCCGTGTGGATCGACGGCGGCGAGCGCATAGCGTTTATAAGCCCTGTCGACGGCCAACCCCAACTGTGGGTGATGAACGCCGATGGCAGCGGCCGCAAGGCCGTAAGCTCGGTAGAAGGCGGCATAGGCGGATTTCTTTTCGCCCCTGACGGCAAGCACGTGGTATTGATAGCCAACGTGAAATATGCCCGCACAGCCAAGGATACATATCCTGATCTGCCTATGGCCACAGGCCGCATCATCGACGATCTGATGTACAAGCACTGGGATGAATGGGTTACGGAAGTGCCCCATCCGTTTATCGGCAAATTTGACGGCGACCGGCTGACCGACGTGGCCGACATAATGGCCGATGAACCTTATGAAGCTCCGATGAAACCGTTCGGCGGCATCGAATCCTTCGCATGGAGTCCCGACAGCAAGAAACTCGTCTATGTGTCGCGCAAGAAGACCGGCATGGAGTATGCCCTCTCGACCAACTCCGACCTCTATCTCTACGATCTTGACAACAGCACCACGACCAATCTCACAGATGGGATGGAAGGATACGACACACAGCCGGCATTCAGCCCCGACGGCACGACCCTCGCATGGCTCAGCATGGAACATGACGGGTATGAATCGGACAAAAACCGCATATTCACGCTCGATCTCGCCACAGGCAAAAAGACCGATCTCACCATCGACTGGGACTACACCGCCGACGCGATCGCATGGAATCCCGACTCGAAGTCGATCTACTTCATCGCTCCCAAAGATGGCGTGACTCCGATCTTCAGCATCTCCACAGCCACCCGTGAGGTAAGCGTAGTGGCCGAAGGCCAGTATGACTACGAGTCGCTTGCCCCGATCGACAGCACCACCCTCCTGACCATGCGCCACTCCATGGTGGAGCCCAACGAGATCCTGGCTGTGAAGGGTGGAGAGATCAAGCAGCTCACCAATGTCAACACAGCCCTTCTGTCGTCGATCGACATGCCTAAAGTGGTAAAACGCATGGTGCCCACCACCGACGGCAAGCTGATGACCACATGGGTGCTTTATCCCGCCGATTTCGACAGCACAAAGACCTATCCGGCTCTGCTTTACTGCCAGGGCGGACCGCAGTCGGCCGTGAGCCAGTTTTTCAGCTATCGCTGGAATCTCGCCCTTATGGCCGCACACGGCTATATCGTGATAGCTCCCAACCGCCGCGGACTGCCCGGGTTCGGCACCGAATGGAACGCCCAGATCTCCAAGGACTACGGCGGACAGAACATGAAGGACTATCTCAGCGCCGTCGACGACATGAAGCGCGAATCATACATCGACAGCAAGCATATCGGAGCTGTCGGAGCGAGCTACGGAGGCTTTTCCGTCTACTGGCTTGCCGGCAACCATGACGGCCGCTTTGCCGCATTTGTGGCTCATGCCGGAATATTCAACACCGACGCCCAGTATCTCGAAACCGAAGAGATGTGGTTTGCCAACTGGGATCTCGGCGGTCCGTTCTGGGACAAGAGCAATGCTGCCGCCCAGCGCTCTTTTGCCAACTCTCCCCACCGCTTTGTCGACAAATGGGACACACCAATACTCGTCACACATGGCGAATATGACTTCCGCATACTCGCCTCGCAGGGCATGATGGCCTTCAATGCCGCCAAACTCCGCGGCATCCCGGCCGAGATGCTCATATTCCCCGATGAAAACCACTGGATCCTGAAGCCTCAGAACTCCATACTGTGGCAGCGGGTATTCTTCCGCTGGCTCGACCGCTGGCTGAAGCCCGATGCCGAGCAGAAACAGTAACCGGCATATCGAAGGCGCTGTGTCAAAATGTGGGATTTTGACACAGCGCCTTTACTATATCTTAAAAATCAGTTGATATTATCAGTAACCCGTGGCTTGCTGCGAGTCACTTATTCTGTGTGTTTTCAATCAGGTTAGTCCATCATGACAATCAGTCGGTCAGCTGTGGAGGCAATATGGGCATAGCTCCGTTTTTAGTGCACACATAAGCTGATGTATGCACGGCAAGCGAATGAGCTTCCACCACGCTCTTGCCTTTGAGCAACGATGCTATGAACGCAGCCGTAAAACTGTCGCCCGCTCCCACTGTATCGGCTACTTCAACCATAGGTGTCGGATAAAACGAAACATTACCCGGGGTGAACACATAGCTGCCGTTGATACCACATGTGAGTATCAGCATTTTCAGATTATATTTGCCAAGAAGTATCCAGCACTTGTCCTGAAGGTCGATACCCGGATATCCGAACATCCGGCTGACTGTCACCAGCTCTTCATCGTTTATCTTCAATATGTTACAACGTTTCATGGAGTTGCATAGAATCTCCTTGTTGTAGAATCCTTGGCGCAGATTCACGTCGAACACAACAAAACTGTCGCCTTTGCCGGGCATGGCATCCAGAAAACGGTTGATGGTATTGCGTGAGACGACATTACGCTGTGCGAGAGAGCCGAAACACACCGCTTTTGTACGTGCGGCGAGAGATTCAAGCTGCTTTGTCCATGGAATGTTGTCCCATGCCACGTTTTCCTTGATTTCGTATTGCGGAACTCCGGCCTGATCTATTTCGACCTGTACGGTGCCGGTCGGGTATGGCACTTCAGCTATAAGCTGATTCAGACCCTTGGAGGTAAAGTTCTCCACTATTTCTTTGCCGAGTGCATCGGCGCCCACAGCGCTCACCACGCAGCTTGGCAGTCCGAACTGGGATACGTGATAGGCAAAATTGGCCGGCGCACCGCCGATCTTCTTGCCTTCGGGCAGAACATCCCACAAGGCCTCACCCATTCCTACTACCATGTCTATGTCGTTCATATCGGTTGAGTTATATTTATAAGGTTAGTGTTCAAATTTAAGCGATTGTGACAGAAATGCCTAAAATCACCCGAAAAAATCTCAGAAAAAACTCGCAGCTGATTATTGAGAGTTACTTATCTTTTTATTTTAACGGTATAGCACAGCAGGTAAACGACTCCGGCGGTCATAACAGCCACCGCTCCGATCTGCCCCATGGCATCGGCGGCATATCCCATGGCCAACGGAAATACCGTTCCGCCGAACAGTCCCATGATCATAAGACCCGACACTTCATTTTTTTCGGTCGGCGCCGACATCAGCGCCTGAGAGAATACCACCGAAAATATGTTGGAATTACCGAATCCTATCAAACCTATGCCTACATATATCGGCGCAAGGCCGGAGCATACGAGCAATATGCCCATGCCTGCAAGCATCATGAGCACGCTGACGGCAAAGAACAACCGTGGAGAGACCGTACGGAGGATAAATGCTCCGAGGAAGCACCCTACAGTGCGGAATATAAAATAGATTCCTGTGGCGAATCCGGCCTCTTCAAGCGGCAGTGCAAGACGCTCCATAATGATTTTGGGAGCTGTGGTATTGGTACCCACATCTATCCCGACATGACACATTATGCCAATGAAGCACAGCAGCACAAACGGACGTCCGAGCAATCTGATACACTCTCCTATGCCTGATGCCCTGTCGGGTCGTTCCTCGTCGATAGGTGTGGCTGCGAGCAGTGAGATAGACAGGAAGCTTATGACAGCATATATCACGAACAGCGCTCTCCAGCCGAGTCCGAATGTGGGGAACACGGTAGTAGCTCCCCATGCGGCTATCACGGGGGCGAGAAACGAGGCAATCGCTTTGACAAACTGTCCGAAAGTGAGTGTCGACGCGAGTTTGTCGCTGCTGATAAGATTAGTCACCAACGGATTAAGCGATGTCTGCATTATCGCATTACCTATTCCGAGCAGCGAGAATGATATCAGCATGACAATATAGCTGTCGCCAAAAACCGGAATGAACAGTGATACAGCCGTAACCATCAGGCTGATCAGAACGGTGTGTTTTCTTCCGATACGGTTCATCAGCATGCCCGTGGGCACCGAAAATATCAGAAACCAGAAAAACACGAGAGAGGGGAAGAGATTGGCCTGCGCATCGGTAAGATCAAGATCTTTCTGCACATAATTGGATGCCGTGCCGACAAGGTCGACAAACCCCATTACAAAGAAACACAGCATCACGGGCAATATCTGTATCACGAAGGATTTGCGACTGGTGACAAATGATTGAGCCATAATCTAAAATATGTATTTCGGTTAAGTAACTCTTAAAAATTAGTTGATATTATGAAACTCGTCAGTAACCCATGGTTTGCTGCGGTACTTTTTGATTTTGTCCGGCGTTTTTTGCTTTCATCCTCAGTTGTGTAGCTAGGCTACACGCCCTCGTCTTAAAGCAAAAACCACTCGAACAAATCTCAAAAATCACTCGCAGCTAATTTTTGCGAGTTACTTATCAGTTTTCTTTAATTGAGTAGATATGTAGATTCTCGATCTTCGCGTTGCCTCCCCGCGCTGACACGGAGAGTCGCGTGTATGGGATTGTCGGAAACACCAGGTTGGTCATCACGAAGTTTCCGTTATTGCCGAACACTTCGATACTTGACCTGTCGATGAATATTCTCAATGATATTCGGTTGTCGGTTTCAAATGTGGGTGCGACAGTCACTGCCGGGAAATCCTGACTGAAGTCGACCACTCCGCTTTTTGTGCGGTCAAACGACAGAGTGTGGGCGACGGCATCGTACGTCATGACTACTTTCCCACCGTCACTGTTGCTGAGTTCTATCTCGACAGCTCCAGATTTTCTTGCATCAACGTCAAACACTATCTCGCATACGCCATCGTTGGCCGAAGGGAGAACGTAAGTACGGGATTTTCTGCCGACGGAAGCTTTTCTGACTTTAAGCGACAGGCTGCCACGTAAGGCCGTAAGTTCCGGCGACGGCTCAGATGACAGATATATCTGTCCGTCGGCGGCTTTGAAGAGCCGAGCCTCGCGCGGCAGGGTGTTGGCACTGCGGAACTGCATTGTAGGCACCTCTGCGGCATACTGCCAATTGCTCATCCATCCGATCACTGTTCGACGGCCGCCGGGGGCATCACTCCAGCTTACGGTTGCATAATGGTCTTTTCCGAAATCCATCCACTTTGTAGGGATATTGCCATCGGCATCGACATCGGCCTTGAAAGTCTTTCCGTCGAATTCGCCTATAAAATATTGTGTGGCGCTTCCGCCGAACGGGCCGCCGGGGTTGAGATTGCACAGCATCACCCACTTTTCTTCGCCACTGCCCTCGACCGGCAGCCGGAACAGATCGGGACACTCCCAGACACCTTCCTGGGCGCCAATGCCCTTACCGAACGAACTCTGCAGAGTCCATTTCTTCATGTCAGGAGAGGTGAATATGAGCATTTCGTGTTCGAGCGCATGAGCCAGCACGAGCACCCACTGCCGGGCGTCATCGTCCCAGAACATATTTGGATCGCGCGCTTCGGATTCAAGAGTCAGCACAGGGTTTGCCGCGTATGTACGGAATGTCTCGCCATTGTCATCACTCCATACAAGGCTCTGAGTCTGACTTGCATCGGCTGATGTATACAGCCCGACTACAGCATTCTTTCCGTATCCGGCCGTAGAGCTACGGTCGATGGCGCAGCTTCCGCTGAACACCATTCCGAGTCCGTCGGGCTGTATTGCCACAGGATGATGATTCCAGTGGACAAGGTCTGTCGATGTGGAGTGTCCCCACGAAAGGTTCTGCCATTTCGATCCATAGGGGTTGTACTGGTAATACAGGTGCCATATCCCGTCTTTATAGAACATGCCGTTAGGATCGTTCATCCAGCCATATAAGGGTGTGTGGTGATAAGCCGGGCGATATTTCTCGCGGTTGACGGTGTCGAACGTATCAGCAAGCGAGATATTATTCCAGCAGGCATCATCGGCGGCTTCTCTTACCGATGAACGCCCCTGATTGGTGAATACGTTCATCACCACCTTATGCCCGCGGTAAGGGGTGAGGTCAAACGGTACATAATAGTCAACTCTGTTTTTCGCCAGTCTCACGTTGATGGTACGGTCGAGCCGTCCGTCGACAAGAACGTTGATTCTTGCGTCGTCGTGAGATTCCTGCACCGGAAGCAACAGATACTTTCTCTCGCCGTTTACTCTTACGATGGTATTGTTTGTACCCAGATGGTTTATTTCCACACCGTCAAGCGGCGATGCACCGGCCATGACCGCTGTCAGTCCAAGCATCATCATGACCGCGATGCCTTTTATAGTCTTGCTCATTGTTTATGATTATTGGTTAAGTAAGTAACTCTTAAAAATCAGTTGATATTATCGAACCCGTCAGTAACCCGTGGCTCGCTGCGGCTTCTTTTTAGCCGATTTCGGATTGTAGCTCTGTCGGAATATGTAGATATTCTCCTTCGCTCCACACCGAAACACTCCATAAGACAAGCTGAATATTATAAAAATTCGACCACTTGCCTCGGCCGCTGTTTCACGATGCAAAACTACTCAAATGCCAGGAGCAGGGATATAAAAAATTGTGCATAGCCTATCAAATATGTTGTTTTGCCCGATTTTTAATGTCTTATGCACTTTTTTTATCGGATAATGGTTAAATTTGCACAATCGTAAGGAGGGTCGACACACACTTGACTGCCAATAGTCCGGGCAGGTGTTTACCGATCACCACTTACACGCCATTCATAAATAGATGTTTCATCAGGCTACCGCGTGCCTTAAACCATAATACGTCATGTTAAGATTTTTTCTATCATACTGTTGGCTGGCTCTGTTGTTTATCCTGTCGGGCTGCACTGAGGTCAAGACCTATAGAATCGGTGTGTCGCAATGCAGCGAGGATGACTGGCGAATGAAACTGAACGATGAGATCAATCGCGAGATAATGTTTCATGAGGACGCCGAGGTGGAGATCCGATCGGCCAACGACAACAGTGCAAAGCAGATCGATGACATCAGATATTTTGTCAGCCACGGTTTTGACATAATAATAGTCTCGCCCAACGAGGCGACTACCCTCACTCCTGTGATCAGGGAAGTATACGGGAATGGAATGCCGGTGGTCATCTTTGACCGAAACATCAACGACAACACATATACCGCACGTATCGGCGTGGATGACGAGGGCATAGGACGCTCGGCGGCCACATACGCCCGGAATCTGGCCGGCGACAACGCCAAGGCCATAGAGATCGGCGGTCTGGAAGGATCCACACCAGCCTACGGACGCCATAAGGGCTTTGCAAGCGAATTCGAATCTCTCGGCGGGACTCTGCTTGCAAGCGTGGCAGCCGACTGGAACAAAGAGGACGCAATCAGGGTGGCCGACTCCCTCTATGTTGTATTCCAAAATTCTCGTTGAGATTTAGAAAAGATTAACGTTAAAAATCAATTGCTTATGTTTCTGTGCCAATTGTGTAGGCACAAAAGAGTCATGATCGAGGCCT
>Ga0209694_1002361_pt1 | contig 15820 bp, 15 predicted proteins | sample GluameincwithD2O_FD_187499 | JGI IMG/M metagenome (GOLD analysis project Ga0209694, IMG submission 187499) | Mouse cecum microbial communities from Vienna, Austria - Glucosamine amended microcosms incubated with D2O (SPAdes) (version 2) | ecosystem: Host-associated > Mammals > Digestive system >... | reverse complement strand
AACCACAAGGCTCGAGTCTAAGTACGAACGATAATCAGCCCGTGCCGTGCTAATCATCGTCCTAGCTTAGCCAACCGCCTTGTCGAGGAGGTTATTTCCCACTCTCTATTTTTATTTACTTACTTTCTTATCTTCTTTGGCAACCGCTGCTTGAGCCAGCAAGTTGACATAGTTAAATGGTCGATCAAAGTTTGGTTGGAACAATGTATCAACATAAGCAAGGAAATCAATTGAATTACGATTTTGAATACATACAGATACAAGGTTCGCAGATTGAGAAACATCATGCTTACTCATAAATTGTGCCCCAAGAATCCGCCGCGTTCCTTTTTCCCATACCAAGGTCATAAAGACTGGCGTAGTAGTTGGCATAAATTCTGGACGGTAATTATCCTCGATTGTAACTGAATCAGCATCAATTCCCATTTCTTTTGCTCGCCGTAATGTTAAACCAGTACATACCATTGTATTGCCAAACAAGTGGAGACCCGTTGTTGACTGTGTTCCCATGTACTTCATGGTATTACCAAAAACATTAACACCGGCAATCGTTCCTTGACGAACAGCATTAGTAGCTAATGGAACGTAACGGTCGGTATTAGTAGGATTAAAGTGGACGGAAGTTACATCCCCACCGGCATAGATATCAGGATTAGATGTTTGCATATAAGCGTTGGTCTTAATTGTCCCATCAGGATGTAGGTCAATTTTTCCACGAACTAAGTCACTGTTTGGTCGGAACCCAACACAAAGAACAGCCATGTCCGCATCGTAAACTTTACCTTTATTGGTAAGAACTTTAACACCGCCATTGCCATCGTCTTCAAATCCAGTAACCCGTTGTTGTAATTCAAGATGGGCGTTATGATCTTTGAAAATACGACCAATTCGATCAGCGTATTGTTTATCAAAATATTTAATCAACATTTGATCTGAGCTATCGATTAATGTTACTTCGCGTCCCTGACGAAGATATGCTTCGACTAATTCAACACCGATATATCCTCCACCAACGACAACAATCTTTTTCGAATCCTTGGCAACATTGAAAAGTTTCTTGGCGTGGTAATAAGTTTTACACAAATATAAGTTCTTATTTTCCAGTCCAGAAACCGGTGGAATAACTGGCCATGATCCGGTGGTAATAATCAATTTATCGTAAAAATCCGCAGTCAATTCGCCAGTTTCCTGGTTCTCAACTTCAAGGGTCTTTGTATCAGGGTCAACGCTTAAGACATTATGCTTAACTTTAACAGTCGCTCCCATCTCTTCTAGTTGCTTAGGGCTAGAGTAAAACATCGCGTCTGGATCCCCAATTTCACCGCTCAAATAAACGGCAATTCCACAAGAAAGGAAGGAAACATTATCATTCCGTTCATAAATTACTACCTCAGCATCTGGATGTGCATTTAAAATCTGGGTTGCTGCTATCGTGCCCGCATGCGTACAGCCAACAATAACTACTTTCATATCTACACCTCATTTTATTGCTTACTATTTATAAGGGTAAGCTTTTTTACTCCCATAATCAATCGACTAATTGCCTACCTATTATTTTAACAGATTATTCAATCTCTGCTTTAGCCATTGCTGCTTGTCCCAAAATATTAACGTAATTAAAAGGACGGTCAAAATTAGGCTGGAACATCGTATCGTACATTCCGAGAAACTCAATTGTATTTTGATTTTGAATACATAACGAAATCAGACTTAAAGTTTCTGAAATATCGTGCTTACTCATCATCTGTGCTCCCAAAATCCGCTGGGTGTCCTTATCCCAAATCAATGTCATCAGGACTGGCGTAGTAGTTGGCATAAATTCTGGACGATAATTATCCTCAATCGTCACTGTATCAGCATCAAAACCAGCTGCCTTAGCCCTTTCATAGGTTAATCCTAGGGAGGCCATATATGTTCCATCAAGATTCAGGCTCATGCTAAGCTGTGTTCCTGAATCTTTTACTTGTCCTCCATTAATATTCTGGGCCACGATTACCGCCTGACGAACGGCTTCAGTCGGCTGCGGTTTATAAATGTCCTTACCAGTTGGATTATAATGAATCGTCGTTGATCCGCCAATTGCATAAATATCCGGATCAGATGTTTGGATAAATTCATTAACAGCAATTACCCCATTTTCGTCCATCTCCACTACACCCTCAAAAATAGAGGTATCCGGCTTTTGACCCGCAGCAACAATTGCCCGACTAACACTGTACGAGCCCTTATCAGTAGCAACCGTGATGCCAATCCCATTATCATCCAATTCGGTAACATGTTCATCAGTAACAACTTTAATATTATCGGCCGTTAAAATATCAAGGGCTCGTCTAGAATACTCTTCTTCAAAATTGTGGTGCAAAATCGGCTCACCGTTTGTAAAAAGAGTCACTTCTTTCCCTTTTTGCCGATATGCATCGACTAGTCCCAAGCTAAGAGGATCATTACCAATTACAGCAATTTGCTGGTCAATGACAGACAGCAAAAGAGCAGCCTTAGCATCTTGTTGGTCCTTGATTAAGGTTACATTGCTGCTGTCAACTCCCTTTAAAGCAGGTGCTTCACTTCTTGAGTCAGTAGCAATAATCAACTTATCGTAATGCTCTTCTGAAGTAGCATCATCCAACATCCCCATAACTTTAATCGTTTTTTGTGCTGGATCGACCTTCATTACAAGGGAACCCATCTTTATGTCAGCCCCCTTAAGTGATAATTGATCCGGGCTTAATTCGGTTCGTAAACGAGGCTGTTCCGCATCTTGATCATCATAATCATTGATGTCATATACTATTGAGGGAACGACAGCATTACGATCATAAATTGTAACCTCTGTCTCCGGATGACTTCTTAAAATTTGTGACGCGGCTGTCATCCCCGCAAAGGTACAACCGATAATAATAACCCTCATATGAACTACTCCTCATCGAACTTATTCTTCACTTTTTTATACACAATTAAATTATAAATCTAATATGATAAAGTGCAATATTACTCTTGCCATTTATTTGTCAACATTAACTTTTTCATATTCATCTGTCGGCACTTGGTCTAGCAAACTAGTTGTGCTGCCAATCGATACTAAACTTAACTCATGCATTGCTCGGGAACAAATCGTATAGAGCAATTGTCGCTCATCGTTACCATGGTATTGCTGATCATTCGCATTCCAAACAATAACCGCATCAAATTCCAACCCCTTTGCTAAATATGACGGTACAACAATCGGGCCTTTTACTAACCGTTGATTTTCTGTCCGAATAAGGGTGGTCTTAATGTTGTTAGCATTTAACTTTTGATACAGCTCTTCACTATCTTTGAGATCTTTACCAATAATTGCGACGGCATCATGGTCATTTTGATACTTATTAAGGATATCAATAACTGCCGCTACCCCTTCTTGCTCATCCTTAGTTTGATAAACTTGTGGCTTATTGCCTTCGCGCTCAAAGGCCTCAATCGCTTCACCATCAATTAAAATATGTTTAGTAAAGTCGGTAATTTGTTTCGTGGAACGGTAAGACTTCGTTAATTGGACAACCTTTGTCTTCTCTGGATCAAACATTGTTCCTAACTGCTTTAATAGTGACCGGCTATTCTCATGAGTGAAAATTGCCTGATTAAGGTCTCCTAACAATGTGAATTTAGCACGGGGGAAACGATACTTAAGGTAAGCTAACTGGTAAGCATCATAATCTTGGACTTCATCAACGAAAACGTAGCGGATATCACGTTGACCATGCTTTCCAGTAATCAAATCATACAGGTACAGGTAAATAGTAATTCCGTTGGCACTGATGTTCCCCTTCTTTAAGTCTTCTTTTACCCCATCAACGTAATCTTTCCACTGTTCTGCAGAAATTCCATACTCAGCAATATTAATAAGTTTTGGAGTTACCCGGAGGAGGTGTAAAAATTGTCCATTGATGTTAAGCCATTGGTTATGATCGATGGCCTTTTTTATTGGCATAAATGCCCGCATAACGATTTGACGTGCGAGGAACTTATATTCTTTATCTTCATCCTCAAATTCACGCGGTTGGTTATTAAATAAGTTATCGATTTCTTCTTTACTCAAGCTTTGAATTTCATCTTCAACCCATTTATTGCGCATTTCAGTGCTTACACGGTGATTAAGATATTTGATCAATTCTTCCTTGGTTCCATCCAACCTATTTCCCAGGTTATAGTTGTTATTAAATGAATAGTAAATTTCTTTAATCTTCTCTTTGCTCAAAAAGACTTTACCATTAAACATAAGGTTGCGGAAACGGATATTAGCATGACCAAGATGGTTAGCATAACGCTCTGTTGCTTTGAAATATTGCAAGCTAGTTAATAGTTGTTGCGCATTCTTAGCCATTTCATCTTGGTGACTTTCAAACCGTTGTTCTAAGTTCTGAACATGAAGCTTTGGCACCCGGCGATTAGCGAACTGGAAGTAAGTCATCTGGACCATGTTATGCTCACCCAATTCTGGCAAGACTTGATCAATGTAGTCATTAAATAATTGGTTAGGTGAAAAAAGAACAACTTGTGAAGAGGTCAAATTACCCCGGTAACGGTAAAGAAGCCAGGCAACCCGTTGGAGAACTGCCGCTGTCTTCCCCGAGCCAGCAGCCCCCTGAACAAACAACAATTCGTTTTTCGTATCACGAATAATTTCATTTTGTTTCCGTTGGATCGTCGTTACAATGCTTTTCATCTTGGTACTGGAATGGTTACCAAGCGCATCAAGGAGCATCTGGTCGCCTACTTGTTCGTCGGTATCAAAGATGGTTACAATTACCCCATCTTTAATTTGAAATTGGCGTTTAAGAGTAAGATCTACCTCTTGCTCGCCTACCGGAGTCTGATATTTAACTTTCCCAAGTTTCCCTTCATAGTAAACAGACGAAATCGGCGCTCGCCAGTCATACACAAGAAAGTGGTCTGGCTTGTCGGTAAAGGAAGCAAGCCCGATATATACCTTTTCAGATTCGTCCGCCCCTTTTTCACTAAAATCAATGCGGGCAAAGTAAGGTTTCTTTTCAAGACGCTGTAAAGTCGCTAGCCGGTCTGCAGCGTGTTGCCAGCTATTTTGACGTTCATCTAGCATCTGTTGTTGAGCACGAAAAGACATGGCCGTATCCATCATACCTGAATAAGTAGTAGTGTTTAAGTGAATATCATCAATTTGCTTATTGATGCCCTTAATATCATGTTGCGCCGTTTTAATCTTTTTTTCTGCTTTTTGCTCGGCCTGTTTTACTTTATCGATCACATTATCAAGGTACTTTTGTTCTAGTTCTTTTTCAGTTTTTGTAGACATTCCATACTCCCTACCTTTCATCTTCAGGTCGACCTATTTAATAATTTATCTTAAAATCATCCAATTATTATATCATTTTCGCCAATTAGTCTGTTAACTTTCCGCCTTCTATTTTTTTCAATTATTAAATGTCGTTTAATTTTAATCCTAAGGTCATCAAAATAACTAATAATAACGCTACAATATATTGAAACCATGATCCAGGAGGAGGAAAACAACAATGAGCCATCTTTTTTATCTCCTAACTCATATTGCGGAAACAATTATTCCCATGTTTGAGTGGATGGGCGCTTGGAGCTATGTTCTCCTTTTTATCCTAATTTTTATGGAAACCGGATTAGTGATTTTTCCTTGGCTTCCTGGTGAATCACTCGTCTTTTTAACTTGTTCTTTCATTGCTTTTAACCCGATCTTAAAAATGGAAATTGTCATCCCCGTCTTCTTTTTTGCGGCGCTAATTGGTGACACAGTCAATTATTATATTGGTCATTCTCTTTCTCATTGGCAATGGCTCAAAAGAAGAATGGCCGGTCCCCGTTTTGAGAAAGCACAAGAATTTTTAGCCCATCATGGGATCAAAGCTGTAGCATTAGGACGATTTGTACCGCTCATTCGGACCTTTGTCCCCTTAATCGCCGGAACAATGCAATTTCCATTTCACCGTTTCACAATTGGCAATATTATTGGCGTTACATTATGGGTAGCGATTGGTGCTGGATGCGGATATTACTTTGGAACAATTCCATTTGTCCGTCAGCACTTCTCACTTATCATCTTAGCATTTGTTGTGGGTTCACTGTTAGGAGTTGGCTTGTTAACACTTATCAAAGCGATTCGTCAACGAATTATTAAACGAAACCGAATGCTATAATTGCTTTTTCTTCAGCGAAATCATGTTAAAATATAATAAGTATTTTTATTTCGCTTAAAGGAGTGCTGTAACTATGGCAATCAATGTTTATTTTGTACGCCACGGACAAACCTATCTTAATCTCTACAATCGGATGCAAGGTTGGGCAGATGGTCCGTTAACGCCAAAGGGTGAAGAAGACGCCAAACGAGTAGGGCGGGCGCTTGCTCCTATTCAATTTGATTATGTATTTTGCAGCGACCTCGCACGAACAGTTTCAACTACCCGTTTCTTGCTTGCTGAACATCCTGGCAATAATCCAACGCCAATTCCAGAGCCTGCGTTTCGTGAAGAATTTTTTGGCTACTTTGAAGGAGAAGATGGCCAACATTTTGCTGACTTTCTTGGTGGCCCAGATGGTTATCACAGTTTTGCAGAAATGGTTGCCGGTTGGGGCCCAGACAAATTAAAAGATAAGATTGCAGCCGCGGATAATTATGGTACTGCTGAAGACCACGTTGCTTTCTGGAAGCGGGTAGATAAAGGTTTTGACCGTTTACGAGCATTGCCAGACGGATCAGAAGTACTAGTAGTTTCACACGGAGCCACTATTCGTTCAATCGTCCAACGCTATTCTGACGCTTACGATCCAGGTGACTCACCACGTAACGGAAGCATTACTAAACTAACTTTAGACAAGAATAATACTAGTGTTGATTTTTACAATAAACTTGAATTACCAGAATAATATCCATAAAGGGGGAACACTATTCTTCAATGGAGACTAATATACAAACTGCAGAACCAGTAATTATCACTGGCTTAAATACCGGTCAAGAAGACTTTGACTACTCAATGGTCGAACTGGCTGAATTAGCACAAGCAAATCACATGGAAGTTATCGATCGGATTGATCAAGTCATCGATCGTCCTAATCCTGCTACCTACTTTGGAAAAGGCAAAGTAGACGAAATTCGCGATGTGGCTGATGCTAATCACGTTCCTACTATTATTACCAATGATGAATTATCACCAAGTCAATTACGTAATCTTGAAGAAGGAACCGGATGTCGTATTCTAGACCGAACTGCTCTGATTTTAGAGATTTTCGCAACCCGTGCTCAAACCAAAGAAGCCAAACTTCAAGTACAAATTGCGGAACTGCAATACCGCTTACCACGATTGCAAACTAGTGCAAGTGAACGGCTAGACCAGCAGACTGGTGGAGGAAGCGGCTTTACTAACCGGGGAGCTGGGGAAACCAAACTTGAAATGGATCGGCGAACTATCCAACACCAAATTGCCCACCTTCGTCAAGAATTGGCAGCTATTGCTAAATCTGAACAAACCAAGCGAAAGCAACGAGTAAAGAGTGCAATTCCCACAGCTGCTCTTGTCGGCTATACCAATGCCGGTAAATCAACCATTATGAATGGCCTCGTAAGAAAATATGGAGCTGCTGAAGAAAAAACTGTTTTTGAAAAGAATATGTTATTTGCCACCCTTGATACAAGTGTCCGGCAACTAACACTTCCAGATCAAAAACGCTTCTTACTCAGTGACACAGTCGGTTTTGTCAGCAAGCTGCCTACTCACCTTGTTGAATCGTTTAAATCGACGCTTGCAGAAGCCGCTAATGCCGACTTATTAATCCAAGTTATTGATTATTCGGATCCACATTACAAGGAAATGATGGAAACGACTAACGAAACCTTAAAACAAATTGGGATCACTGATATTCCAATGATTAATGTATTTAACAAAGCAGATAGAACAGAGATTGAATTCCCTATTCTTGAAGGTGACGATCAAGTTGTGATTTCAGCTAAACAAGATGCTTCATTAGACCTTCTTGTTGATGTTATTAAGAAACACTTATTTAAAGATTATGTCACCACTACTCTTTTAATTCCATTTACGGATGGTCATGTCGTTTCCTACCTTAATGAACATACTAATATTTTAGACACTAAATACGAAAGCACTGGAACATTATTAACGGTAGAAATGGCAGTTCAAGATTATCAACGCTTTAACAAGTACGAAAAAGCCTAATAACGTAATTACAGGTGAAAATTCCCCCTAAGAAATGAGATATGGACATTTCTTAGGGGGAATTTTTTTATATTTGTTTTTGCTGAACCTTGTAAATAACAATTGCGATCCACGTTGAAATTAATGCGGGAAATAATGCCATAATTATGTAATCGGGATTAATAATCTTACTCTCGGCCACAATCTTAAGCATATATTTTGAAGACTTTGAAAGATCGTTAAAAATAACTTGATAAATCGTCGTATAAATTAGTGACCACTGAATATAATATTCCATGATTGTTAAACTCGTCATATGATAATGATAATGGTGCTGAAACCAGCCTAAAAAATTTGACAACATAATTCCCACTAATACGGCAATTAATAATATCAAACTAAAAACGGAGCTAACATGAAAAATTCGTAAGTCAAAAATAAACGCCATTACACAATACAAAATTGCGATAAAACTAACCATACTAATTACTACCATAATTGTGATCAAAATTAATGAATGAATATATACCATGTTATGAGTATGGTGGGCATTTATTCCCATTGTTATAACTATTAGAGCAATCAATAAAACCCAATAAATAATCTTCCCCATCCCCTCAATTCAAGTCCATTAATTATAGTTTATGCCTTTAATTTACGCAGCGTCAAAGATAATGTCCATAAGAGAAAAACAGCGCAGTACAATAATGGCCTCCAATGTTCAGATCAACCGAACGTTAGAGGCCATTATTGCTTGCAGGAAATCGAGTTGCTCTCGCTCTTTTACTTCAAATTATTAATCAATCGTTTCGAATTCCGAAAATCAAGGAGACGATCATTACTAAAATTACTGCTCCAATAATTGATGGAACAATTGCCATCCCGGCTACTTGCGGTCCCCATGCACCTAATACTGCTTCACCGATTGCTGATCCTACTAGTCCAGCAACAATATTACTGATCACTCCCATCGATCCGCCACGACGGGTTAACGCACCAGCAGCTAAACCAATTAATCCACCAACAATTAAAACCCAAATCCAGTACATAATCAGCCCTCCTTTTTATTTCCTTTTATTGACTCTTTAAGATCATTAACTTCATCTTTTACTTTTCCCTTAAGTTTCTGAAGTTTTCCTTCTCCTTCACGAGTCTTATCATTAGTTACTTTTCCTTCAGTTTCTTTTAGTTTCCCTGCTATCTTATCTTTTATTCCGTGCTTATCGCTAGCCATTATTATCAGTCCTTTCCTTATGTATATGGCTATTAGTGGCTGACAACATTAGGGGGGCCGTTCCTCCTTTCTAAATTGACTAGTGGTATTTGACAACTCCAAGCTTAACAGCTATCTCGTGAGAAAGCGATGTCTTTTTGGTTTACTTATGTCTTCTTTAATAACTTTATTTATATCTTAATTAAAAAGAAACTCTACCGTCAAAAATTGGTAGAGTTTTTTAATTAATTACATTCTAATTTCATTACGTGAATGCTTGCCCTCTAGAATCGTTACAGCATCATTCAAACTAATCTCGACCATATTACGAATAGATGTTTCGGTGAGAAACGCAACGTGGGGTGTAATAAGAACATTTGGCATTGCTGCTAATTTCTTGTAATCATCGGGAATTTGATCTGGTGAAACTTGCTTCCCAAAGAAAGAAGTTTCGTCAGCTAATGTATCTAGGCCAGCACCCGCAATTTCTTTATTTTCCAATGCTGATATTAAGTCCGCGGTATTTACCAGTTTTCCACGAGCCATGTTAATCAAGTAAGCATTGTCTTTCATCATCTTAAATTGTGGTGCTGCAATCATGTTTTCGGTACTTGGTAACAACGGTGTATGCAATGATAAAATATCCGCATTCTTAACAACAGTATCAAAATCGGTATATTCAACGTATGGTTCATATTCGACATTGTATGATGGATCATATGCAAGGACTTTTGCACCTAATGCTTTATAAATCTGAGCAGTGGCCCCACCAATATTACCAAGACCAACAATTCCCACGGTTAAATTGTAAATTTCATTACTGATTAAATCATCGCTCCACCGAAAATCACCATGACTCATGCGTTGTTCGAATTCACCAATCCGTCGTAACAAGTACATCGCCTGTGTGACACCCATTTCTGCGATTGCCCGTGGTGAATAAATAGGGACATTCGTTACAATGATGCCATTTGCTTTACATGCATCAAAATCAAAAATATCAACACCAACCATTCGAGCAGCTAATTGCTTTATTCCCATGGCTGCTAATTGTTCATACAGTTGTTCATCCCCAAGTTTTGTTGTTTGCTGTAAGGAAATTCCATCATATCCTTCCGCAAGCTTAACTGTATCAGCATTTAATGGTTCAGTAACCACCTTGACTTCATTGCCTGTCTTCTTTGACCATGCTTCAATATAAGGCTTTTCAGCGTCACGAACGCTATACATAATTAATTTCATCAGTTTTCCCATTCCTTTCATAAAAACCGCTTACATTAATAGCTTAACACTCCTTTACTTAATCATCAGTATTTAAGCAACAAAAAAAGCAAAGCGGATTCATAGTTCCACTCTGCTTCTGTTATCTTTAATTATTGTTCACCGTTATCTCCTTGGTTTGGACGACGTTGTTGAAGGTGCATACCGTCATAATCGCCTTCTGGTCCAAGCAGTTCTTGGTTATTATCCAATTCTGAGCGACCAGCATAGTGATGGTGTTGTAACCAGATCATACCGACTAATAACAATGCATAGAAGACAATTGCGATTACGATCAGAACAGTGTTACAGAACATCGTGTAATGTGCTCCCAAACCACCAGAAATTGAATCACGGAGTCCTAAGATTGAGTAAGTCATCGGTAAGTACCAGTGAATTACATTATAGAACTTCATCGTAATTTCCATTGGGAAGGTACCACCAGATCCACCTAATTGAAGCATTAAGAGAACCATGGCGAAGAATCGACCTGGGTTATCAAAGAGCATTGAAAGGAACATAACAATTGCCATTGAAGCTAACCCAAAGCATATGGTTGTCGCAAAGAATGCAACTGGGTGAATAACTGTAAGTCCACAAGCCATCATAATTGCATCTTCTGCGATTGCCATTGCAGTTACTACCAGTGATCCAACTGTTACCTTACTTGCCCACCAAGCGATTGGGGCTTTACCAAATTCAGCAACCCGACGAATTGGGTAAACAAAGTTAAATACAAGTGCCCCAACATAAATTGCTAATGATAGAACGTATGGTGCTAAGGCGTGACCATAGTTTGGTACATAACTGTAATCCGTGTGCTTAAGAGCAGTTGGTTCTGCAAACATCTTGGCAGTCCGTGGTGAAGTCTTAATACCGTTGATTTGCTTTGCACCACCTGCAAGCGATGTAGCCAGTTGAGAAGCACCAGCATTCAACCGCGCAATTCCTGAAATAAGAGCTGGAGAATTATCTTGAAGTTGTTGAGTTCCGGCAGCTAATTGGTTTACACCGGCAACAAGAGCAGGAACTTGACCGTTTAGTTGACCAAGCGCACCAGCTAATTGAGCTGCGCCAGAGTTTAAGGCTCCACTATTAGCGTTAAGTTGGGCAATTCCGTTACCCAATTGGCCAACACCGGCTGTATATTGACCGATTCCGCTAGCCAGTTGACCAGCACCGGCCCCAGCTTGAGCGACCCCAGCTGTGTATTGACCGATTCCGCTAGCTAATTGATTAGCACCGGCTCCAGCTTGAGCAACACCAGCTGTGTATTGACCAATTCCTGAATTAAGCGTACCAGCACCGGCAGCAGCACTATCAACACCATTAGTGTATTGATTTACACCACTATTAAGCGTGCTTGCTCCAGAAGAAATCTGACTTGTTGCTTGTTTAAGTTGATCAACAGCCCCTGGCATTGCGGCTAGGGTACCTTTATAGCCATTTAAGGTTGCTAATAATGAGTTAGCTTGGCGAATAGTTCCATCTGCATTATCTAACACAGCAGACATTTGTGAAAGCTGGCCTAATTGTTGTTGCATACCACTCAAGCTTCCTTGAAGGTTACTCAATTGACCAAGGGTTCCACTTAATCCTTGAATAGTAGAAACATTAGCACCGGCTTTTTGCGCAATTTGTTGAGCAGCCTGCTTGGATTGTTCACTAGCTTTATCATCGCTAAGAATTTGTTGTGCTAATCCAGCAATTTGACCATCGTTAGTTGCAATACCTTTAAGCTTGTCACCAGCACCGGCAGCACCAGATAATGCTCCCGAAGCTTGTTGAAGACTAGCAGCACTACTTTGAACACCAGCAAGAGCATTCTTGGCAGTTGCCAAACCGGTCTGGAGTTGACCTAACCCTTGCTGAAGATTTTGTGCTTGATCCATAGCCCCCATAATACCGTTAAAGTTAATGTTTCCTAACTGACTGTTAACGGTTGAATTCAACTGATTAGCACCCGATGCTAATTGACCTGAACCATCTCTTAAGTGAGCTGAATTACCACTTAACGTATTCAAACCATCACTTAATTTGTTAGCACCAGAATTCAGGGTACCAGAGTTAGCCATTAAAGTATTTAATCCAGCATTCAACTGACTAGCACCAGAATTTAACGCACCAGAGTTAGCCATCAAAGTACCTAATCCACTGCTCAACTGGTTTGCACCGGAATTTAGTGCACCGGAATTAGCCATTAATTGACCAACACCATTGCCGAGGAGACTAACCCCACCAGTATATTGCATGATACCATTTGCTAAGGTTTGGCTCCCCGTAGCAAGTTGTTGCGCACCAGAAGCTAATGGTGCAACACTAACACGCAAGGTTTGAACCCCGTTATTTACTTGGGAAACTCCGGCAACATAACGATTTACACCATCACTTAAGGTCACCATTCCAGTACCAATTTGTTGGGCACCATCAGCGGCCTTGTTCATCCCTTTACCTACAACATGCAATTGCTTAAACATTACCGTTGCGTAAGCGTTAGTAACTTGGGCACGAATTTTTTCATTTAGCCGTGTCATCCCAGTTTGAGCAATTACCTGTCCAATGTAGTTTAAAGAACCATTAGTTTGATAATGTAATTTCATCGTCTTAGGATGCTTTTGCAAAACAGTCGTAGCATTTTCAGAGAAATCTTTAGGAATCGTAACAACAGCATAGTACTTACGATGGCTCATACCATACTTTGCTTCTTTAGCGGATACGAATTCCCACTTTAATTGATGATTTTTCTTCAATTCATCAACGGTCTGTTTCCCGACATCCATTTTCCGGCCTTGGTACTCAACCGGAATGTCCTTATTTACCACCGCAACCGGTAAGTTTCGTGTACTTCCATACGGGTCCCATACTGATTTTAAGAAGAAAATACTATATAGGAAAGGTATGAAGCAAATAACCGTTACTGATAGAAGCAGTAAACGGTTATGAATAATATGACGAAATTCGCCTTTAATCATGCTCCACATTTAATACTTCACCTCAAAATTTATCCTTTCATAATTTTAGTTTGTTAATGACTTGGTAGCTGCCCTCGCAAACTTAATAACGTCCTCAGTTGGTACATCATAATTATTGCCTTGCCACCAGTAAAAGGTCCCGATAATAGCGCCACTCAATACATAAGCAAGCATCTCGGGATTATCAGACTTTTGCAGCGCCGTTACAATTGGATCATTAGTCTCAAGATTACGCCGCTCTAAAAGAACCTGACTTAAAATATTTAAAATTTCGGTATACAAAGAGCTTCGTGCACTATTAGGTGCTAAATGACGGATAACATCCTTATTTTTATCAATGTATGATAATAATTGCTTAATAATGTCATCTTCAGAATCTGTATTCTCCGTCAATTTATTAATTTGTGCATTTAACGTTTGCTCTAAGAGGTCATATTTATCACTAAAATAGCGATAAAAACTGCTCCGGTGCATCAATGCTTCTTTACAAATTTGATCAACCGTCAAACTTTCAAAAGAATTTTTCTCTAATAACGTTATCAATGCATTTTCAAAGTCACGAATAGTTCTCGTAACACGCATAACTCTTCCCTCCCCAAATGATACAAATTTAACATGATTATTCTAACTTGTTGCAATTCAGCACAACAGGGGTAATTAAAGATAATTATTTCGCGATGAGACAAGAATGCCTATTTGTTCACAAAAAGACTTTTGTTTGTACCTTAATCAAACGAAAACAATAATATGCTCCTAAATTTAAATGGTCAAGCACGGCAGTAATAACTTTATCGCTCTTTTATAGTAAAACGTATTAAATAATTATTAACTTGCTAAATCTCTTCTCTAAAATACGGTATAATAAAAGTATCAAAGCTATGCGATTGGAGGCTTCATAATGGCAAAAACTAAAAAACATTTAACTAAATCCAAAGATAAAGTATTTCTTGGTGTCTTTGGGGGTATCGCTGACTACTTCGGTCTTGATGAAACCCTCGTTCGGATAATCGGAATTCTCATTTTCGTCTTTACTGGCTTTTTCCCGCTAGGAGTCTTCTACCTCTTAGCTGCCCTCGTAATGCCTGAATATAGTGGTAATAAGACAAACAATGATGACAATATCGTCGACGGTGAATTCAGAGAAAAATAATGTTGATTGCAACAAAAAAGGGACTGCGACATAAGTTAAGTTACTTTCATAAAAAGCAAATACGCAGTACAACAATGGCCTCCAACGTCCGGCAAAAAAGCCGAACGTTGGAGGCCTATTGTTGCTTGCGGGGGCTCGAAAACGAAGTCACAAGTGACTTCTGTCTCGCTCCCTTTATTAAGCATTATTTCGTTGTCTATAAGCTACTTGAACTTGTAGTCCATAATCTTCTTCCGTTAAAATTGTTGAGCCGCTTCGCCCAGCAATTTTATTCGGGCCTCCAGTAACAACTACTGCTGCAAGATACAATTGATACTTATCATGAGCAGTATGGACATCGGTTAGGCCGATTTTGGTAATATGACCAACCGGGCGTCGTTCCATTTGATTCATCCCGATATAGATTTCAAGACGGTGTCGCAACTCATCATGAACCAATTCAAAGTATGGAGGAACAGATTGTGAATTCAAAGCCGTAACTGGTTTTTCAGTTGCCTGATATTGTTCAACGATTTCTTTTTCACTCAGACCATCATAGCCGTTAACAAACACACCTTCCATTAATAGTTGGTCAACAACACGTTGTAAATTATGCTGTTCATGTTCGTCAATTGCCACTGCTGCTGGGATCGTGTCGGCATTAGCAAACAAACCATTTGACCGGTTTGCCAATTCTGCTGCTAGTCGTTGTTGTGCATCAAGAGGGGTCTTAGCTTTGCCGTCCTCAAATTTTTGACCAGTAATCTTTGCGACACGCGGTGAAATAAAATCAAATCGTGAAGTCTTCTCAAGAAAGTAAAAGACAAAATTAAGATAGATAAAATATGTTAATCCAATCACTGCTAAGCAATATAACAATGCCCGCAGCCAAACATGATTCATAAAGAGTCGGAACGTAACATAAATTAAATAAATATCGCCTAGTGAAGCAATAATGATATAAATACGACTCTTTAACTTTACATCAAGGTTAAAGTAACTCAATGACGAGTTAATCATATCAAGAAAACTAAACATTAATAACCCGCCTCCT
>Ga0209694_1002346_pt1 | contig 15944 bp, 12 predicted proteins | sample GluameincwithD2O_FD_187499 | JGI IMG/M metagenome (GOLD analysis project Ga0209694, IMG submission 187499) | Mouse cecum microbial communities from Vienna, Austria - Glucosamine amended microcosms incubated with D2O (SPAdes) (version 2) | ecosystem: Host-associated > Mammals > Digestive system >... | reverse complement strand
AGGAATATCAAGACAATACGGACCGGATTGAAGTGGAGCGGGAATTCAGTGTTGAAAAACATAGTTATGGATTAGGATTAATAGTAACCAAACTGGAGGAAACACAACTCACCTCAATAGCGTTATCAGTACTTACAGCGAACCTCTTCAAAATGCAGAGGAGGATTCTCTGCGCCCTGTTAAGTCTCTTAGAAGGCTTCCCCGAAGAGATTTCGGGGAAGTTGGTAATGGTGACTTAATCAGCAGGCACTAATTAAATCTTTTTGCATATCACATCCTCCTTTCATTTTATTAATATTTATCAAAACAAAAGCTTTACTTGAAAAGCTCTGTCTTTGCCTTTGTATGTAATCATTCCCTCATACTTGTTCACAATTCGTTCCACACTTTTCAGACCATATCCATGTCTTATTTTATCCTGTTTAACTGAAATAGGTCTCTTATCTTTCATAACTGGTATCTCACTGGCCGAATTTTCTATCTTTATAAATAATAACTGTTTTTGATTCTCTATCTTTACAGATACCCATTTATCCACATTATCGTCTATTCTCCTACTCGCCTCAATCGCATTGTCCAGAAGATTTCCTAACAGGGAACAAGTCTCACTGTCATCAAACATCCACTTTGCAATCGGAACTGCCTGTATTGTAAATGTTATACCTTCCTGTTCTGCCAGGGTTCTCTTCTGCTCCAGAATCATATCTGCGATCTGGCTTCCTGTCCAGACTCTTCTCTTTATATCAAAAAAATTCTGTTCTATTTCTTCTATATATTTATCTATCCCTTCATAATCCTCTTCCATCTTAAAATGCTTTAAAACCAATATATGGTTCTTCAGATCATGGGATAACTGCCGGTTCTTTTCCATGGCTTTTTCTAATTCCGTATACTTTTGTGTCACCATAGTGTCACGCATAATCAGCAATTCCTTTTCCTTCTCGAGCGTCTTGTTCTTCAAGTACACGATTCCGGTAAAAAGTGTAATCAGCACAACACCCATAAGAGAAAGTCCTGTTGTTCCTCCTTCCTGTGCCCTGCCCTCATACATCATTCTTACAATTTCTATCTGATAACGCCTTAACACCAGACACATAATTATCATAATAACCAATAATAGCCTCTGATATTCACGTATATATGACTCGTTAAACCTTTGCTTGACAACCAGACATATACAAACAGCTATTATAAGCCTTGCACAAATAAAAAGCATACTTTCCATGAACGAATTTGCATATACATAAACTATATTTTCAAACTCATTTCTTAATACTGTCATGCACATAAACGCAACAAAAAAATCTATCAAGGCTACTATTGTATAGTACAAAATGACTATTATTGTTTTTAATAGTTTATTCTGTCCATTTATCGCAACCACACATATGCATGTAAATACAACACTAACAAGAAAAATATTCTGCGAGAAAAAAAGCAAACTACGATTTATCCCTTCACCCACACCAACACTAACAATATTCACACATAGAATTACCCAATCTTTTTTTTGAAAATATCTTTTCTCTAATACAGTCCCACATAACAGCCAGTACAACATCCCCACTTCAAAAAGAGAAATCCCTATAAGAAGAGCCTCAATTCCCATTACAGGTTCCCCCTGTACAGACTAATCTGCTCTTTTATTTTCTTGAAGCTGATTCTATTAACAAATATCTTCGCCTCATTATCCATCAGAATCATACCATCTTTCATACTGGCAATATGCGAAACATTTATAATGTATCTACGTTCAACTAAAATAAATTCATCACTTACAAGTTCCTGACTCAGTTGATTTAATGGAATTCTTTCTTTATATATACCATATTCTGTTATGTAGCAAATATATTTTGATCCCTTTTCCTTCTCTATGTATATCATATCCCTATAATACACCCGCACCTTACTTGTCGGTGTGCCAATCATCCTGAATTGTTGTTTCTCCTTCTTCACGCGGTCAATCAACTGTCTCAGGATAGGCGGCAGCCTCTTTTCCATATCTTCCTTGAGAATATATTGGTACGCCTCTATGATATAACTCTCCGCCGCATACTCAAGATACGCCGTCAGGAATACCAGATATGGACCGCTGCCTTTTTCTTGTATTTGCTTCCCCAACTCCAGTCCGCCCATATCCGGCATATCAATGTCCGAAACCAGGATATCAAACTCATACCCCTGTTCCATTGCCTGAAGAAAATCTTTCGCCCGTGTATAAGTAAAAAGGCTCGCCTCATCCTGCGGGACAATCTCATTCTCAACACACTTTCTGACATTTCCTAAAATTGCTGCCTCATCATCTATAAGTGCAATATTCATCATTTGCCCTCTCTTCCGGTCGATTCCATCCAACCTTACACCTATAAGAATACCACAAATTGGAATTTTTTCATCCCTTTGTCCTTAAAAATTCATTTTTGACTGTGAAAAGCCCCAAATCCGCGCTTCATTCTGCAAGAATATAATATTTACCCTTATTTACATTATAGAACACAACTTCCTCATCCCGGACATAGAGCCTACAGGTATTCTCCCACAAAGTATTTTCTCCATCCTGTTTGATCACCCTTCCGCAATGATATGTGTATTCTCCGACCTGCCTGTTTCTGGCTTTTTCTATGATATCCTCCACCGCGTCAGATATTTTCATCGACTGTAAGCCCGGGTTCCATCTACCCAACAACTGGTTAATCCGCATCTTCTTCAAGGGAACCTTCTTACTTCCCCAGCTTCGTTTCGGGAACACCTCTTCTTCTTTCTCTCCAAGCGCATCCAATACAGCCTGAAATTCTTCCTTCGCGCTTTCATACGGATATCCCATTTCCAGATAAGCATAGATATGCCATACAGCTTTGTCCAGATACCTTACATCACCTGTTATCTCATACTTCTCCCTGAGCCAGACGACACTTTTCTCCAATGCATCCTTACTTGATAATCCCAAGTCCTCTATGTTACGGACTCCCAATTTAATACCCTCTACCTCCATACCATTGTATCTCTTCATTTCATACTCCTTTATAAAATCCACATAATATATGCCATGCATTATAACAGTAATCATATTCTGCCGCAGCATATTGTCCGTGAAAACTATGTTTTTGGCTTCCAAAATCGAAAGTATTCAACATTACATTTGTCATATCTTCTTCTGACACCTGACACTACCAACATAGACATCCGTACATTATACTAACTATAAATACAATATAATCCAGACTACATCATTATGAAACCAGGAGGCGATTCTATGCAGTCAACCAATATTATCCGGATAGAAAATCTGGTGAAAAGGTATCAGAACCTGGTGGCGCTTGACCACCTGAATCTGACCATACAGGAAGGAGAGATCTTCGGGCTACTCGGGCCTAACGGCTCCGGCAAGACCACTGCCATCAACTGCCTGCTTGCACTGCTTCGGTACGACAAAGGCACCATCACCATATTCGGCAAAAACATGACCCCTAACAGCTACGACATCAAGCGGCAGATCGGAGTCGTGATGCAGAATGTCGCCGTATTCGAACAGATGACTGTCCGTGAGAATATCGACTATTTCTGCGGCCTGTACATCCGGGACAAGGCAAAACGGCGTCAGCTCGTCGAGGAAGCGATTGCCTTTACAGGGTTAGAAGACTTTACGAAAATGCGCCCGAAGAAGCTCTCCGGCGGCCTGTTAAGAAGGCTCAACATCGCCTGCGGCATCGTCCACAAACCCAGGCTTATCATCATGGATGAACCTACCGTTGCCGTAGACCCGCAGAGCCGCAATAAGATCCTGGAAGGGATCGTAGAGCTGAACCGGCAAGGTTCCACCATCATCTACACCTCTCACTATATGGAAGAGGTAGAACAGATCTGCACCCGCATCGCCATCATCGACCACGGACATGTGCTGGCAACGGGAACCACAGAAGAATTGAAACAGATGATCAAGACCGGCGAAACAATCACCATCGAAGCCATCGCACTAGACGAAACTTTGCTTTCCGGAATCCGGGAACTTCCCCACGTCTTCGACGTAAGCTATGAAGACCAGATATTAAAGATACGGCTCGGCGCCGCAAGGCACAACCTGGTGCGCCTCCTGAATTATTTTCAGGAGAAGGACGTCCGTTTCGGCAGAGTCTTCTCGGAACTGCCCACTCTCAACGACGTTTTCCTTGAGATCACAGGCAAAGAATTAAGAGATTAGGAGGAATGAGGAATGTTACATTTATTCAGATATCGTTTCGTACAGACCATACGGAATTCCTCGAATATGTTCTGGGCACTTTTATTCCCGATCATACTCGGCACTCTCTTCTACCTGTCTTTCGGAAGCGCCGGGCTTGAAAGCACGGGAGAATCCCGCTGGGATGAGATCAAGGTCGCCGTGGTCAAAGATACGGATCCGTCGGAAAATGCCCAGGCCTTTGAAGGCTTCCTGACACAGATGGACGGCGAGACGCTGGACATCCAGGATATTTCCACGGAATCAGAAGCGCTTAGTGCGCTGAATGAAGAGACCATCTCCGGTATCTTCTATGTCAGAGACACTCCTTCCCTGACTGTTGCTAAGAACGGCCTCAACGAGAGTATCCTGACATCCGTTCTGGAAAGCTACAACCAGAATGCCGCCATGTTCCGCGAGATTGCCATGACCCATCCGGAGAAACTTCCGGACGCCTTAGACGCCATGAATGATTACCGGAATACGACTGCCGAGGTTTCCCTTGGCGGCAAAGACTTAAACCCCAATGTCCAGTATTTTTTTGCGTTAGTCGCCTATGCCTGCCTCTCCGGAGCATTCTTAGGCGTCCAGTCAAGCATAGACGGGCAGGCGAATATATCGGCGCTTGGCGCAAGGCGCAGCATTACGCCGACACATAAGCTTACCCTGATCCTGATCGACATGACTGTACTATTCATCATCCATTTTTTCAATATCCTGATCCTGTGCCTGTATATTACCCATGTGCTTGGGATCAGTCTGGGAAACGACGTCGGCGCCCTGCTTCTGGTAGATTTCATGGGCAGCATGATCGGCGTCTGCCTGGGTGTCGCCATAGGATGTCTCGCCCGGATATCCTATGGAATGAAGATCGGCGTCTGCGTACTATTTACACTGTTCCCCGGCTTCCTGGCGGGATTGATGTTCGGCAATATGAAGAATATCATTGAACTTCACTGCCCCATCATCAACCGCATCAATCCGGCGGCAGTCCTAAGCGACGCATTTTACTGCATGGGCATCTATAACGACATGGAACGGTTTACCAGATGCCTTGTGATTCTCGCCGTGATGAGTACATTGCTTCTAACAGTCGCATTTTTAGGCATAAGGAGGGAACGTTATGACAGTATATAGAGGATTTCTTACGATCACAAAGAGAAATATCCGTATGGTGATCCTGTACCTCATCATCTTTCTGTCCATAGCAGTCCTGGTCCAGAAGGCAACCGGGGGAAATATGGATGAATTTGAGCAGGTCAGCCTGGATATCGCCGTGATCGACCAGGACGGCGGCAGGCTTGCCGAAGGACTTACGGATTACCTCAGCCAGTACCATACGTTGGTGGATCTTCCCAATGACCCTGCTATTATCCAGGATCGCATATTCTATCGGGAAATCTACTATGTTGTGACCATTCCGGAAGATGTTGAACAACGATGCCTTTATGGGGACGAGGCGCTTCCGGTGACGAAGGTTCCGGGCAGCAACAGCGGATTCTATGTGGATCAGCAGATCAATACATTCATGAATGACGTACGGATCATGACAAGGAGCGGATTTCCACTTTCTGACGCCGTCCAAAGTGTCATTGACAACTGCACGGACAAAGCAGAAGTGACGCTCATCGACAAGAATGGTTTCGGCGGGGTACAGCCGCTTCATGCTTTTATGTATCAGTATATGCCCTATATCCTGATCTCCATCCTCTGCTATTCTATGAGTTACATCATGATCGCCTTCCACAACCAGGATGTGAAGAGACGGATGATGTGCTCGGCAGTTCCTGCACGCAGCCAGAACTTACAGCTGATCCTGGGATTTGCCACGGTCGGGGGCGCCGTCTACGGCATCTGTACCCTTATGCCGTTCCTGATGTATGGGAGCACATTTACCAACGACCCCAACATGCCTTACTACATGCTTAACAGTTTCCTCATGACGCTGGTTGCGCTGTCGCTGTCTTTCCTGATCGGAACGCTGGTGCACAGCGAGGAAGCACTCAGCCCGGTGGTCAATGTGGTATCCCTTGGTATGTCTTTCCTGTGCGGCGTATTCGTTGATCTGGAGATACTAGGAAAGGGCGTACGGACCTTCGCACAGTTTCTTCCGGCTTACTGGTATGAAGTCGCCACCGGGCTCCTGGCAAATAACAGCTCCTTAAGTTCTGCACAGCAGGCGTCCCTCTATACGTGTTACGGGATGCAGGTCTTATTTGCTGCTGCGATCCTTGGGGTCGCCATGGTGATCTCACGGTTACGGCAAAGTGCTTAGTTGATCCTGTCATACTTTCCACTTTGTGGGAGATTTGTGCCAAATGAAGGCGGCATAAGTTCCGCCTTTCATATCCCCTTTTAGAAGATACAGATAATCAAGCTTACCATCTTCTAACAGTCTGTCCGCAGTCTTTGCGACATGATATGGGATTGTTCAAGCCAGCTGATTGCATGATTCACCATTTTTTCATAGTACGCCCGCTTTCCTCCTGGTATATAATTTTACTAAGCTCTCCTCCTAACTCACGGACTCCCTGCTTCTCCTGCAGCATCAAAAATGCAATTGCCTGGAAAAGTTTTGGAAAAATATCCATCAGGCGTCATAAATCTGATATTTAATCGTTACATCGTAAGCGTTGGCTCGGTCTGCTCCGGCGCTTCCTGAGCCATCATTTCATAAGCAGGCCGAAGGAGCAGATCAAGCCTTGCTGCGATATAGCTCTTATAAAACTGCCTCTGCAGATCCATCAGATACGGAATTTCGTCAATAAACGACCTAATCCGTTCCATGTCAACTCTCTCATAGATGCGTTTAACGGCCTGACCGCAATCCTCGTCCTCTGCCCGGAGCAAGAAATCATAATAATTGATTTTCCGTCCCCTCTGCTTAAGTGCGGAGGTGGGAAAACGAAAGATTCTCATATCCCTCTCTACCGAATCGGTCAATACCTTACGCATCACTTCCTCATCTGCCTGGGGCAACAGACAGCTTCCACAGTCAAAGACCGGCGCGATACTACTCTTTTTCTCTGCCGGGTCATAGAGGAATCCCCAATTTCCATTGTGACGATCAAAATTTCCAAGCAGTGCATCTGCCACGAACATATCCCAAAAATGATCCTTTAGTCGGACAGGATCAACAAATTGCTGCTTATCGATGGTTTCCAAAACATCCTCCAACTCTGTTCCGCTCCCGTTGGAGTCAGAATCCAGAATGGTATTCTTAATCGAGCAGAAATCCAAAAGTTGCTTTCCCTCCACCGTAAAATCCAAGCAGGCGCACACTACCTTCGTCTTTCCGGCGATGGTAAACGTACCCAACTTCGTTTTCTGGGTCTCTACGCCGAGAAGATTAAAAATGCCGCTGGCAATGTGTTCGCTGAAGCAACTGTTGGTATAGGACAGCTCAGTGAGCTTTCCCTCTCCGGAAGGAGGAAATTTCAGCATATACTGATTCCCCTCAAATTCCACTGCGATCTTTTTTCCGTTTGCCCCATTATAAGCCCGCCCAGGCATCCGTCTGCAATTTGTGAAATCAATGGTTCTATTCATATCCTCGTTCCCTCCACAAATATTTCCGCCGCAGATAATCTGCGTGTTCCGGCGTGATTGCGCCGTCATTGATCTGTGCAATATTGATGCTGCCATACAACTCTCCCCACAAGCAGTCCAAATAGGACACGCCTTTTTTCAAACCGTCCTTATACGCATCCAGATCATGCTGCAGGTATTCCGGCAATCCCTGCTCATAGGTGTGTTCTCTTTCTGTTGCCCGGATTCCGTCCTCCGTCAGAATCTCCATGGAAACGCCAAGAGCCCTTGCAATTTTATAGATGGTTTCAGCCGAGCATTTTTCTAGCCGAGTCTTACCACTGCAGATATCACTCAGAGTTGCATGGGGAATGCCTGCCTCCACTGCAAGACGATATTTTGTTATATTTTGCTTTTTCAACAGTGTGTCCAAGATCATCGTCCTCACTCCCTTCGGTAGTATTATATCGGCATACCGAAATAACAGCAAGGGAAACCTGACGATTTACAGAAAAATTTTTGCATTGGATCAGCGCCTGGATGCCCGCGCCACTTCATTCGCCGCCAGCATAACGCCAAGCCCAAAGAGCAAAATTCCACCTCTTTTGATATTGACGAAAAAATGATCTCGCCAACAGACGGCACGTACCGCATCTCCGCCGACAGACACGGTATCTCCAATCTCAGCTCGTTGGTCTTGCGCGAAGGAACCAGCACTCCTATGGTGGTAAGGGTTGCCTGGCATATCAGACTCCCTGTGAGTGCCGCAAGGGCACTTCCAGTTGACATACCTATGAAGTCACCCCTGTTTCTGCCATTATAAAATTTCTTAAACAAAATATCAGATAAAGCACTCCCTGTTTTCTGTGTAAATTTTGATGTACAATATTTTTCATTCAGCCACACATAATCTGCAACGCTTTGACATTTTATTCAGTGTCCACATTGATATTATGCTACACAATATTTACAGCCACATATCCATCCTGGAACAATATTGGTAATATAAATCTTGTAATAGAGCAAATACGGAGCTAAATTCTTTAGGTTGATCATCACTCTCAACTAAAACAGGCGGTCTTATGACCGCCTATAAAAAACTTACTCATTCAACTTATTCCCCTGGGAATTCTGTCATATACCCCGGATATTCCGCATGTCCGGTAGCCAGATCCTGACCATTGACCGTGATCTTGATCTGCTCACAGTCATATGCCTTAAGGAATGTATTACATACACTCCCCATCACATAATATTCACCTGTGGAACCGACACTGGAAAGATACGGAACAAACGCTTCATTCAGATCCATTTCTACGGATTCTTTTCCGTCTACCGTCTTAGTCTCCAATGAAAGAACCTGAATATCCGCGGACAGCGCCCCCTTCTCCACCAATGCCTTCAGCACTTCCTCCGGTGATAAGGCAGCAATCTGCACCTCCTCGGAGTCAAGCCCGGTCGCGTCAGCATTACTATAAAAAACGGTAATACTGGCTGGGCCTGCGTCCGGTTCCGCAAGATCCGATCCTGACGGGTCACTGTCCTGACTGTCTTCTGCCAAAACTTCGTCCGAGCCATCCTCCGAATCCACATCTTCCGTCTCATCTTCTTCATCTGTGTCCTGTATCTCTTCTTCCGGAACATCTGTCGACGGCTGCGGTTCTTCCTCCTTACCGCACGCCGTAAAACACAGCATGAATATCAATGCGAAAGCCAGAAACCACAATCTCTTTTTCATAATCATCCCTTCCTTTCGTTTTTATCAGCCTGCATCTACTGCAGCATCGGATTTATATGATTCTTTATCATATTAAATCCATATTCGGCTCCTCCTGCCCAACCCGCGCCTGTCGGGTTCTCCTGAATTCCCAGCCATTCGATGTAAGGCGCGCTGTTTCTGGTAACTTTATTGAATCTAGGATCCACACAAGCCTGATTCAGAGCTTCATTCGATGCATATGCCTTCAGATGCTGAACCTGCGCCCTTAACCCTGTCTGTACATCCTGAAATCTTTCGCCAGGTTCCCCGCCGCCGATTGCGCCGATCCCGGCGAAATTAAACTGATCGATCTTCACATCTCCGCCAAACTGCAGATAACCCGTCTCCAACATCGCCTGTGCGAATACGACCTCCGGTCTTACACCTTCTATCAGAGCTTCCTGATAAATAATCTTACAGAACTCTGTAATATCCGGTGCGCCTCCCTTAGCAAGTTCTTCTCCCGGATATGGCTTGCCATGATTCGTAAACTGGCTGACCATCTTACTTACCACCGTATTCTCATCATTACCCAGAGCGCTCTCTCCCATGATCGGAGTAACGCCTGTATAGTATAATGCGCCTACAGGAGAACGCTTCTTGTTAAAGAAGTACCACTCGCCGTCGATCTCGCGGTATCCCTTTGCCATGCTGCCTTCTGCTCCATAAGAATTCGTCTGCGGATTCAGATAATATTTGCTGCCGTTCTCATTGAGCCATCCGACCTGCATCGCTCCGGACGCCGGATCCAGATAATAATATGTATCCTTAAGTAAGAGCCACCCGGTCTTCATCCAGCCCGCTGCATCAAAGTAATACCATTTGCTATTGATCTTCTCCCAATTGGACTTGGTATAACTTCCGTCACTGTGACGGTACCACCAGCGATCTCCGCTTTGGATCCAGCCCGTTGGTTCCTGCTTTGTCTTCCCCGGTATCCATGCGCCGCTTCCGTCTACATAGTATTCTCCGATCCAGGTATCCGCAGCCATCGCACCAGATGCATCCAGATAATAACACTTGCTTCCTACCCAGGTCCATCCTGTCGCCATCGCGCCGGATGCACTCAGATAATACCATTTGCCGCCTGTCGACAACCAACCTGTCTTCATCCAGCCTGACGCATCGAAATAATACCACATACCGTCAATCTTCTCCCAGTTTGACTTGGTGTAGCTTCCATCACTGTGGCGATACCACCAACGGCTGCCGCTTTGGATCCAGCCTGCCGGTTCTTTCTTCTTTCCCGGAACCCATACGCCGCTTCCGTCTACATAATCTTCACCGATCCAGGTATCTGCAGCCATCACTCCGGACTCATCCATATAATAGCACTTGCCGCCTACCCATTGCCAACCGGTCTTCATCGCGCCTGACGCATCCAGATAATACCATTTACCTTCCAACAACAGCCAACCAGTTTTCATCCAGCCTGATGCGTCAAAGTAATAGCGCTTGCCGTCAATCTCTTCCCAATCTGACTTGGTATAACTTCCGTCAGCATGACGATACCACCAGAGATCCCCGCTCTTGATCCAGCCTGCTTTCTGTTCAGAGGGTTTATCGCCCTGATTCCCGCCCTGGGCATCATCTTTCTTCTTTCCGGGAATCCACGCGCCGCTCTTGTCTACGTAATACTCTCCAATCCATGTATCCTCTGCCATTACTCCGGATTCATCCATATAATAACATTTATCTTCTACCCAGACCCAGCCGGTCATCATATGGCCGCTTCCGTTAAAATAATACCATTTACCGTCAATCTTCCGCCAGCCGATTATCATAATGCCGCTTTGGGGATCCAGATAATATTTCTTGCCGCTGATCGTCTGGAAACCGGTTGTCATCGCTCCATCCGAATCCATATAATACCAGGAACCGTCAAGCAGCAGCCAGCCTATCTGCATAGCTCCTGATACGTCAAAATAATACTTTTTATCACCGCTCTGCAGCCAGCCGATCTTCATCTTACCGTCGTCTTCCAGATAGTATTTCGCGCCGCCGATCGTCTGGAAACCGGTCATCCTGTAACCGTCCGCATCAAAATAGTACCAAAACCCTGCGATAAACTCCCAGGTGCTCTTCGGATTGGTTCCATTCGTATATTGGAACTTCCATCCGTTATCGTCTGATTTCCACTCGCCTTTTCCTAATCCGAAATAATTGGCAATTCCCTGTGCATCCGCAAGACCCAGCGCTTTCAGCTTCGCATCTGAACTCAGATACCTGTTAAAATCATCTGTATTGTCAATAAAAGCATGTTCAATGATAAGTCCCGGGAACCCCGCACGCTTACTTCTCTGGATCACAGCATAATAATCCTGGAGAGAACCATCCGGATATGTACTGTTCGACGCACTGTTCCTGATCTTGATCCCGCGGTTTACGATTCCCAACGCCACCAATTCATTCTGGATCTGCTGCGCCAACGCTGCTCCCTGGCTTCCTACATTGGGACGGTAATTACTGTTTGGATAATAGACTTCCGCTCCTTTTGCCGTACCTAAGCCTGTCGAATTCAGATGAAAGCTTATGAATACATTCGCACCCATCTGCTTGGCATAGTCCACCCTTTCAGACAGGTCCACTGCCTTATCCGTCTCCCGGGTCATATAGATCGTGACGCCGCTGTATTTTTCCAATTCCTCACGGCAGTATTTCGTAATCTTCAGCGTAAGATCCTTCTCATTCGCACCATTACCGGAAGCGCCGCCGTCAGATCCTCCATGCCCCGGATCCAGGACGATCACAAGATTCTTATCTCTTTCCGACGCATACGCAGCGGCTGCCTTAGCGCCCCTTGCCATGTTCTCCATACCGTCTTCGTTCGCCGTCTCGATGGCTTCTCCGATGGTATCATTCTCTGTAAGTTCACCCTCATCGTCCAAGGTAAAGAACGTTGCCTCTACACCCGGCTCTTCGGCGCCGCCGGATCTCGACATCTTCGCATCGTCCTCTTCAACCACCGCATCTGGTTCTGTCGTACATTCCTGATTCACACCGTACCGGCTGTCGATTCCAATCTCATTCAGGTCGATATCATGTACAGATCCGTCCGCCTCTGCCGTAACCTTCACCAGACGATAGATCCCTGACTGCGATTCATCCGTATAATCAATTGAAAATAATGCAGTTCCCTCTTGAACCTCGCTAACCGAAACCTCTGCCAGTTCTGCTGTCCCTTCCTTCTCATACGTCAATACCGCATTCGTGATATTTATTCCATCCTGGAAAGAAACCGCTATATTCTGTATTCCCGGCGTATTCTGATATGGATTTTCCACATATATGTACTTGATAAGTGATTCCGATACTTCCGGATTCTCCTCTGATATTTCTTGGTTCACCTCGGATGCCTTGACGCTTTGTAACGGCATGAGAGATAACACCATTACAAAAATCAAAGCAAAAGTTATTATTCTTCTTTGTACTTCCCCTTTTCTAACCATCTTGCATTTCTCCTTTATACTCCGTTGTTAATCCTGTATAGTGACGTAAGAACCGCTTGATCTGCCGGTCACTGTATTATATCATATTTTTTCCTCTGTTACAAAGAGTAATATTTGACAGCTAATTCTTTTCCTAATTTCCGCGACAATCAAAATCTCTTCCAATAGTTAATGGGAGACTAACATATACTGTCCGTCTCCCATATTTTATCTTCATATGTATTACGAGCCTGATCTTTAAACTATGATATCTTTTCCAGCTTCTCACTGTGTTCCGCAAGCACTTTTTTCATGATATCAATATCGGCTTGCATTGCGTCCATCCGCTCTACCGCCTTCTCAAACCGCTTTGCCGCAGGTACATAATTTTCAACCAGAATATTAATGCCATGCAGAATATCATTTTCAATGATCAAGTTGATTCTCTTTTGTTCATCCCGAAGCTCTTTTTGTCCTTCCCGAAGCTCCTTTAGTTCCTCCCTCTGTTTCCTTTGCTCATCTCGTAGCTCCTTTTGTCCTTCCCAGAGCTTTCTCTGCTCGTCACGAATCTTCTTTTGTTCGTCTCGAAGCTCTTTCTGTTCGTCTCGAAGCTCCTTTTGTCCTTCCCAAAGTTTTCTCTGCTCGTCACAAAGTCCTTTTTGTCCTTCCCAGAGTCTCCTTTGTTCATCTTTCATCAGTATCTGTTCGTCCCGGATTGATTTGATATCATTCTCGATCGGCTTTAATCTTGCGTCTAATTTTGTGTCCAGCAATTGAGAAATTGCCAACAGGTCTTCATTTGTTAATGACATTCCAAATCACCTCTTTTACGCCTTACATTGCTGTCCTGATGCCTTACATTATATCATACTCGGGATATAATGTCAAAAAATTAGGGGAGTCAAAAGGGCCTGTATTTAATCCTTTTTACAACACGTACCCACGGTGCTGTCTCCCGGCCTTTCCCGGTATGTCGCATCCGGGTCAGCAGGGTTCTGTAGAATGGATGGATGCATCCATGCCGCACGTGCCTTTTGACACCTATTTAAAACATTTCTTTATCCTACACTGATGCTCTTTCGTCCTTTTATCATAATTTACACCAACGAGCAACACTTTTCCACCATAATTTTCTAATGCCTTCACATAATTTTTCTTTTCTATCTGACTTATAGCTCCTTCTAAAGATTTATTCCATTTTAACTCTACTACGATTGCCGGTTTGTCACTATTTCGTTTAGGTAAAAATACAATATCTGCAAAGCCTTTACCTGACGGCATTTCTCTGATCATAATATAGTCTGTTCTCGCACTAATATATGCCAATGTTATTACACAACTCAATGCATTCTCATCATTATAATTAAGAATGGACGTTGAATCTTCATGCACCATTTGAATTTTTGATGCTACTATATCTTCGTATTCCATTATCGTAGCGTCTAGTAATTGTTTTGAACCTGTAACGATTCTTATCATATCGTCCCAATTTCCATTTTTAACTACCCGCAGAAATTCTTCCCTTATTTCTTCATTTGGTATGTAGACCTTCTTATCTGATTTGTCATATGACAGATATCCCAAATGCACCAAAAGGGTCATTATATCATCCTTATTTTTGAAAGAAGTCATATCATTTTGGAAAGATCCCGTATCAATCTCACAAACTCCGCCTCCTAACATAGAGATTATACTATCTTTGAGACCGCTATAATTTAAATTGATATATCCTTTTAAACTTTCATATGTCTCTGTTTCTGTCCAATAATTACCAAATTCTCCGCTAAGCATAGACTTTACAATGGATCTAGGATTGTAAATATGCGGCGCTTTTGTAAAACAATAACCATCATACCACTGCTGCGCTTCTGCGAAATCCATTCCATACTTCCTACATAATTCATCAACCTCATCTGCCGTAAATCCTACATACCTCGCAAAAAATCCTGAATCTGTCATAGAATATTCATCAAAATTATTCAGAGCAGATTGTGTGCCATACTTTTTTATCGGCAATATTCCTGTTATATAAGCCAATTTTACAAATTTATCTGCCAATCCTCCTTTAAACAAACCACGCAAAAATGTAATAAACTCTTCTTGAAGAGCTGTATTATTCTTATCCTCACGAAAAATACAATCCCACTCGTCAATAATTATAATGAATTTTTTATTCGCCTTAGTATACAGCCTCCCCAATACTTCCGGAAGAGATTGAGCTTTTTCGTCTACATATTCCGGATATTCTTCCGCCAATTCCCCGATAACTTCTGTCTGGATATAGAATAGAAGTTGATCTGATATTCCTTTTCCTTTCACGATACTTCTAAACCACTGTATATCCAGATACAAAACGTCACACTGATTTAAATTCTTACCAAAACTCTTTACTTTAGCAATATTCAGATACTGAAAGAGTTCTTTAGAATCACACCCTCTGCTGTAGTATGCAGCCAACATTTTAGCCGCCATGGATTTTCCAAAACGTCTGGGGCGGCTGACACAGATATATTTCTCTTCTGTATCCATAACCATATTCGTGTATTCAATCATATCTGTCTTATCAACATAGATTCTTGAATTTACAGAAGTTTGAAAACCATCATTATCAGGATTCACATATGCTCCCATCGTCCATCTCTTCCTCTCTAAAAGGGGAAACACTTATTTAGCGTTCCCCCTTTTACCATATTCTTCAATAAGAGTACCCTATTTTATATATATTTGTCAATCCTTTTTAATAGAGCCACCTTTCCCATTAGGTTACCACTCCTTTCGTTATACTGTTTTCACAAGTATAACAAACAAAACTGGTAATTACACTACGCCATCTTTTGAGGCACTTACCTCAGTGTCTTTGTTTTATTGAATCCATAATATTTCTAAGAGCGGTCTCGGAAACTCTTTAAGCCCGAATTTCCGCTCTTTTTTCATGTTCTTCTTTTTTGCTTTCCTCCATATCCCGGAAAACATTTTTGTTAAATTTTCAAAAAAGTATTGACATATAAGTCAA
>Ga0209694_1002338_pt1 | contig 16013 bp, 9 predicted proteins | sample GluameincwithD2O_FD_187499 | JGI IMG/M metagenome (GOLD analysis project Ga0209694, IMG submission 187499) | Mouse cecum microbial communities from Vienna, Austria - Glucosamine amended microcosms incubated with D2O (SPAdes) (version 2) | ecosystem: Host-associated > Mammals > Digestive system >... | reverse complement strand
GGTTGCAACTTCCTCGTTGCTCGATGTCCAGGTGACAGTGGGGTAGGTTGCATTTTCGGGGTTTACAGTCGCTGTGAGAGCGAGGCTCTTGCCCTGTTCGATAGTTGCAGCTTCTTGGAGTGTGATGCTGCTGACGGCGTTTTTGTAAACGGTCAGTTCGATTGAGCCGCTCTTGCTGCTATCGTCGACCGATGTTGCAGCGATAGTCACCTTACCGGCTTTGACTGCTGTTACAAGTCCGTTTTCGTTGACTGTTGCCACATCGGGGGCGGACGATGACCATGTAACACCGGGGATGGATGCATCTGCAGGCAGAACTGTGCAGATCAGTTGCAGGGTCTTGGTCTCCTCGATTTCGGGATTGCCTTCTTTGATAGCCACGCTGACAGATTCAACATTGACTTTTGCAACTTCGACTGTCAATTGGCACGAGCTCGAAATCGACGGATCGGCAACAGATGTGGCCACGATTGCGCAGCTACCCAAGGCTTTGGGCGTAACATTGCCGTTCTCGTCTACGGTAGCCACGTTTGTGTCGGAACTCGACCATGTGACAGCTCCGTTTGTGCAGTTGGCAGGAAGAGCAGTAGCGGTGAGGCTGAAAGGTTCCAAACCTTTGACTACCTTCTGCGTTTCGCTGAGGCTGATACTTTCGACCATAGTATAATCGGTCTTGTCGAGGTATGCCTTCACAGCCTCTTGGTCCAGAGTGGGGTAGAAGGTCAGTTCGAATTTGTCGATGCGGACGCAACCCTTGGGGATTTTCTGCGACATCGAGGGGATACCGAACGCAACTTCCATGGTGGGGTCTGCCTTATCTACGGTAATCATGGTTGTAAATGTGGTCCATGTGCCGCCGGTCTCACCGATTTTTAAGAATCCCGGAGAGTCGACAGTCATATCGGCCAACGGGCTATCTGAGACATAGAGGCAGCCGAACATATTGCCTTTGCCTACAGTGTCGATATTGCCGCCCCAGTTGTTGCGCGAAACAGAACCTACAGCAGTGAGCACGTATGTGCCGGGAACATTCATGCCTGTAACAGTCTGGCTGATCATAGAACCTGCTACGAGGTCATCGGCTGTTTTGACGATGCGTACATAGTTGCCATCAGGAGCTGAACTCTCTGATTTGTCGCTCCAGGTGTCGCCGGTGGTGGTCCAGCCGCTTAGGCCTGTTGTCTTGAAGTTTCCATTGGTCAGGGTCACATTCTGAGGTGTCAACGCGGGTACGGCGGCACTCACCGACATCCACGCACCAAGCAGAGCCCCTAATAGTAATTGTTTTTTCATGATAGGAATTCTACGGAATAGAGTTTTTTAGTCTGTTATTATTTAAAATGTTTTGGTTAATTCGTTATTTGGTTGTAAATCGAAAGTAGGCCTATGAACAGCAGTGCTTGTGTTGGCCTCTTTTTTTAAGGTTAACGGTCGCAAAATTAATGCTTTAATTCGAACTGTGCAATAAGCCGCGCTAAAAAATTCAGCATTGTCCGCGCTGTCCCAATGCTGTTTAATTAAGGGGTGAAAGCTCGATGCGGGAATCTATAAAAAGTCGTCGGAGACGACGCTATTGTGGTTAACCCCACGATGCTTGCTTCGTGGGGAATAGAGTCGCCCCCTGGTAAAACAGTCCTCGGAGAGGACGCTGTAGATATCATACGGCGTCCTCTCCGAGGACATCAAGCATGGTGCGCGTTGTCTAACCCCACGAAAAATCGTGGGGTTAACCACAATCACGTCCTCTCCGAGGACTTTTTTTAAATTTCCACATCGTGCATCCACCACTTAACTAAACAGCATTGTCTGCGCTGTCCCACATTTTTCGCAAATGGGACAGCCGGGACATTGTGATAAATGTTAAAATATGATAACGTAAATCTGATTCTCGTGGCTGAGTTGTTATAAAATCATATTTGACTACTTACTTATGAGAAAGATAGTATTGTTGTATTTCATCATCATTGCCGGTGCGGTGGTGTCGCGAGCCGAAGATTTGCGTGTAAGCATGCCTGAATCGTGGCCGGTCGACAGCATCTCGCAGGCCGGTATCGACGTTTCATGGTGGCGCATGTTCGACGATCCGCTGCTCGACAGCCTTATAATAATAGGCGAAAGCAATAACTACGACCTTGCCGCCGCGGCAAAGCGTATCGACATCGCCCGAAGCCAATTGAGGAGCGCAAAAGGCGCTTATGCTCCTACTATCGCTATAAATGCCGCTTATAACCGCGATAGGCAGTCGGGGTTATTGTACGGTCGCAGCGGCGATGCTTCTACTATGTCGTACTTCAATGCCGGAGCGACAATGAATTGGGAAATCGATGTATTCGGCAAGATTCGCGCTCAGGCTCGCCATGCCGACCGCTACGTCAAGGTTTCTGCTGCTGAATATGCTGCTGCTATGGTGGCTCTCGATGCCGAAATCGCTGCCACATATATCAACCTGCTCGTAGAAAAGCAACAACTCAAAGTTGCGACAGAGCACAGCGCTAATCAGGCATATATAGTAGAAGTCACTGAAGTACGACACAATACCGGCCTTGTATCAAAGCTTGATGTATCGCAGGCTCGTACACTTTATTATTCTACAATAGCTTCGATTCCACTCCTTGAGGCTTCGATTGAGGCTTCGTACAACGCCTTGGGTGTGCTCACAGGGCTTGGCCGAGAACAGCTCCCGGAAGCGGTATTCCATGCCGAGACAATGCCGAATCACTATCAGCTCTACGGCCTCGGTGCGCCGATCGACCTGCTGCGACGCCGTCCCGACATTGTTGAGGCTGAGCGAAATATCGACCTTGCCGCAGCCGAACTCGGCATTGCCAAGAGCGCTTATCTGCCCTCGCTGACACTGTCGGCATCGGTAGGTACGGCGGCACACAATATCGGAGACTTGTTCCACGAACAGTCGTTTACCTACAGCGTAGTGCCTACATTGTCGTGGACGCTGTTCGACGGCCTTCAGCGGCGCAACAATACCTTGGCTGCCCGCCAGAGCATGGAGGCGCAGATCGATGCCTATAATATGACCGTACTCACGGCAGTTGAGGAAGTTGCAAACGCTATAGCACATTATAAATCGTCGCTGCAATATATAGAGCGCATTGCCAACGTAGTAGAGAGCAGTAAAGAGGAAGTACGCCTGTCAATGGACCAGTATAAGCAGGGGCTTACCATGTTTTCAAACGTTGTCGATGCCCAGCTCAACTATCTCAACTACCGCAATACGCTAATATCCGCCCAAGGCGACGCAATAAACTCACTCATAAACCTATACAAAGCCCTCGGGAGCGGTTGGAACGAATAAAACCCTATAGATATGAACAAGACGCCCATATACATCACATTGGCCGCAACAATCATCTGCGGTGCATGCTCGAAGTCTCACAAAGCCGACTCTCCCGAAATAGAGACTGTCGACGTGGCATACCCGGTGGTCGACTCGGTGACCCTCTACAAGACATATCCCGGCTCGCTTATTGCTGACCGCGAGGTAAAGCTGGTGGCAAGGGTCAACGGCTACCTCGAAAGCAAGAATTACAAATCGGGCGACTTTGTGAAGAAAGGCACGGTGCTGTTTACAATTGAGTCGCGCAACTACCGCGATGCCGTTGAGCGTGCGCAGAGTGATGTAGCAACAGCCCAAGCCGACCTGCAGTACGCCGAAAGTCGGTATAAGGCGCTCTCCGAAGCACTCAAGAGCGATGCCGTGAGCCGTATGGAAGTTGAGCAGGGCCATAGTACTCTCGAGCAGTGCAAGGCCAACCTCAAGGTCGCCAAGGCTGCGCTCGAGACTGCGCAGACTCAGCTGTCGTACTGCACCGTGCGAGCTCCATTCGACGGACACGTGTCATCTGCAATATACGATGTCGGTTCATACCTTGGCGGAGAGGGCGAACCTGTGCCTTTGGCCGACATCTACGCCGATGCTACGATGATAGCTATTTTCTCGATCGATGATGCCGATGCGCTTGCCGACCTGCAGCACAACATCAAAAGCAATGCCGTAGACTACAAGCACATTCCCATATCGTTCAACGACACCCTCGGGCATACTTACACAGCATCGCTCGACTATCTCGCGCCAAGGGTAGACACCTCTACAGGCACAATTCAAATCCAGGCACTCATCGACAATAAATACGGTGAATTGCGCAGTGGCATGTATGCGAGTATCGACCTGCCCACCGGCGCATTGCCCGACGCTGTGCTGGTAAAAGAAGCATCATTATCCACCGACCAGCTCGGCAAATACCTCTATGTGGTCAACGATTCGAACAAGGTGGTGTACACGCCCGTAAAAGCCGGGGCAAGTGTGCGCGATTCATTGCGCATAATCAATCAAGGAATATCCCCCTCGGAGCGCTATGTGACCAAAGCCATGCTAAAGGTGCGCGACGGCATCACTGTTAAACCGATAATCGTAAAGTAAGCCATGTTCAGCAAGTTCTTCATCAAGCGACCGATATTCGCCACGGTGCTGGCGATATTGATGATATTGGCGGGTTTGCTTACGGTAACCACCCTGCCGGTAGCGCAGTACCCCGACATCACGCCGCCTACGGTGTTCGTTTCGGCCTCTTATCCGGGGGCTGACGCTCAGACTGTGGCCGAGGCCGTAGGCGTGCCTATCGAGCAGCAGGTCAATGGCGTGGAAAATATGATGTACATGTCGTCGACTTCGGGCAGCGATGGCTCTTACTCGCTCGAGATTACATTCGAAAACGGTACCGACCTCGATATGGCTGCCGTAAAGGTACAGAATCGTGTGGCGCAGGCCGAGCCGGTGCTGCCAAGTTCGGTCAAGCAGCAGGGCATAAATGTAATGTCGCGATCGTCCGACATTATTTTGTTCGTAGCCCTCGAAGCCGACGACCCGCAGCGCTACGACGGCCTCTACCTTACCAATTACGCCCAGCTCAACGTTGTCGACGCACTTTCTCGACTCGACGGAGTAGGGCAGGTCGAGGCTTTCGGATAGGGCAGCTATTCGATGCGTGTGTGGCTCGACCCCGAGAAGATGCGCGTGCGTGGCGTTACTCCCGCAGATGTCACCGCTGCAATAGAAAGTCAGAATATGGAAGTTTCTGCCGGTTCGGTTGGTGCGCCTCCGGCAGCCGACGGCCAGCAGTTTGAATACACACTCACTGCGCGTGGCCGCCTGACCGATGCCGACGAATTCGGCAATATCGTGATTCGCACCGGCAGCGACGGGGCAATATTGAGGCTCAAGGATATTGCAAGAGTAGACCTCGGCAGTAATTCATACTCCATGATATCGCATGTCTCGGGCGAGGATGCCGGGCTAATTGGCGTATACCAGCTGCCGGGTGCAAACGCTATGAAGGTAGCCTCGACTGTAGAGAAAAAACTCGAGGACCTGAAGCAGTATTTCCCTGAGGGTGTAAACTATCGTATTATCCTCAATACCACCGACTTCGTATCGGCATCGATCGACGAGGTTATCATTACCTTCTTCGAAACAACTCTTATCGTTATGCTGGTGATACTCCTGTTCCTGCAAAACTGGCGTGCGGTCATTATACCCATGATTACCATACCGGTATCGCTCATCGCCACATTCGCAGTGATGAAGCTCATGGGCTTTACTCTCAACACTCTCACCCTTTTCGGCCTTGTGCTTGCCATAGCCATTGTGGTTGACGATGCCATTGTGGTGGTCGAGGATGTGAGCCGCATCCTCGACAAAGGAGGCGTAAGCCCGACTCAGGCTGCCGAGCAGGCCATGGAAGAGCTACAAGGCCCGGTAATCGGCGAGGTCCTTGTGCTGCTGTCGGTATTTATACCCACGGCCTTTATCTCGGGCATCACCGGCCAATTGTACAAGCAGTTTGCACTGACAATTGCGGTGTCTACGGCTTTTTCGGGCTTCAACGCCCTCACCTTTACACCGGCAATGTGTTCGCTATTCCTCAAACCCACCAACGGCAAGCCGCGCTTCTTCGTATACCGCTGGTTCAATGCCGGTTTCGAGAAGGTGAGAAATGCCTACAACAGCTCCGTAGGCCGCCTGTTGGGCCGACCGGTGATAGCAGTTGCTGTCTTTGCATTGCTTTGCGGTGCTGCTTTCTGGGGATTTATGCGCTGGCCTAAGAGCTACGTGCCGTCCGAGGATATGGGCTACTTCCTCACCTCGGTGCAGCTCCCTACCGGCGCGTCGCTCGAGCGTACCGACTCGATTGTTAAACGTATCTCGGCTGATATCAAGGCTCTGCCGCAGGTCAAGGATGTTATTTCCGTGTCGGGGCAGTCGTTCCTCGGCGGTGGCGCAGGTAGCAACCTTGCATCGATGTTTGTGGTTCTCAAACCGTGGGGCGACCGCAAGGGCAAGGCAAACAGCGTAGATGCCGTGATTGGCGAGGTCGACAGGCTGTCGGCAAATGTGCAGGAGGCTATAGTATTCTCGGTCAATCCGCCCTCGATACCCGGCCTGGGCATGTCGTCGGGTCTCGAAATGCAGCTCCTCGATATCAACAACCTCGGGGCTAAGGAAATTGCGCAGACTGTGGCCGAGATACAGCGTGCCGCTGCCGAGCGTCCCGAACTCAGGCAGGTGACTTCGTTATACCAAGGTCAGGTGCCGCAGTATCGACTTAGCGTCGACCGCGACAAGGTGAAGCTCTACGGCCTCACCCTCGAAGGGGTGTACTCCACGCTTTCGGCATTCATGGGTTCGGACTATGTGAACGATTTCGTGAAATTCGGTCGCACCTATCAGGTACTCGTCAGCGCCGATGCCGATGCCCGTAGTAAAGTAGAGCGTGTACTCGACCTCGCCGTGCGCAATGCCTCGGGCGACATGGTACCTTTTGCTTCATTTGGCAGTGTCGAAGAGGTTATGGGCCAGCCAACCGTGAGCCGATATAATATGTATACCACAGCATCTGTCACGGCCTCGCTCAATCAGCACGTGAGTTCGTCGGCCGGTATCAAGGCTATGGAAGAAATCATGGAGCAGACCGTAGGACCACAGTTCGGCTACGCTTGGACAGGCGAGGCGCTGCAGGAAACACAGTCGGGAACCACAATTACCATGACCCTGCTCTTTGCCGTGATAATTACAATACTCGTGCTTGCTGCTCAATACGAATCGTGGACCGACCCGGTGGCAGTGGTGGCAACGACCCCGACAGCTATCCTCGGCGCCATTCTCGGCTGCATATTCCTGAGTCAGAGCGTGAGCATCTACACACAGATCGGTATAATACTGCTGCTTGGTATGGCGGCGAAGAATGCAATCCTCATTGTTGAATACGCTATGGACTATCGTAAGGCTGGCGAGAGCATACACGATGCTGCGTCGTCGGCAGGCAATGTGCGACTGCGACCTATCCTCATGACGGCCTTGGCCTTTGTTTTTGGTGTCATGCCTATGCTTTTTGCCACCGGAGCCGGTGCGGCAAGTCGCCTATCGCTCGGCACGGCAGTTGTATTCGGTATGGCTGTCAACGCCTTGCTCGGAACACTCTTCGTTCCCTCGATATGGGAACTCCTGCAGCGATTCCGCGAAAAATACCTTTCCAAAGTATTCAAATAACAAAGTCCCCCGTGTCCGACCGAGACAAGCCACGGTCAGACGATGCAAATACATTGATTAACAACAATTTACCTAATCGCCCTCTCGTAGGGTCGCGGCACATTGCTGTTTACTTAAGGAGAAAGAGAGCCAAGCTCCTATCGTTGCTGTCCTTTTTACATAATCACCCCTTAAGTAAACAGCATTGGGTCGCGGCATGCCGAGACCGGGTAGGAGATACTATCTCTTTGATAATCAACTACAAATGTTTTTGACACCCGGTTGCGGCATGCCGCGACCCTACGAGAGGGTAGTTAGATAGAGTGTTGACTATATGAAAGTTAGCATCACCTGACTTGCTCGAAGAGCATTACTTTATTGAACCCCGGCATTACGAAGTTTGCCGGGGACTACGCCTCTCCTCTGCTGATTAGTGTCGAAGACACTGCCCATTAGACTGAAAAGCTCCTATCGCTGACACTTTTTTTCCTCAAGTTAACAGCATTATGCCGCAACCCTGCGAGAGTGAGGGTGCTGAACCCCGGCATCTAACGGCGACTTGCTCTTCGAGCATTTTCTCCTTGATAATCAGCGAATTTATTGGGCTATGTAAAAAAGGCTGTGCTCGTAAAAAAGCGAACACAGCCTCAAAGCTTAAGTGGTGAGTTTTATCTCACAACAATCTTGCGGGATTTTGCGCCTTGACGCACGATGTAGAGACCGGCCGGGAGCTTGCCGAGCTCGGTTGCTGCTGCATTGCGGAGTACTGCCACGCCTTGGAGGTTGTAAACGTCGACCGGGGCATCGGTGTCGGTCACAACTTCGGCGACACCGGAATTCTCGCTGACAGTCACCTTGCACGCCTCGGTGTGGGGCACGCCGTAGCCGTCGACGGCAGTGAACCATATCACAGCCTCACCGGGAGCCACGGCGGTTATCACACCATTGTCAACGGTAGCAACTTTGGGGTTGGACGTGGTCCATTCCTCGGATTTTACGGTCATGTCGTCATCTTTCGTCACTGTAGCTGTGACTGTGGCCGTGTTGCCGGCAGTGAGTTCAAGGGTCTGCTCGCTCAGAGCGACGTCAAAAGCGCCCATTTCGCGGAAGTCGGAGAAATGAGTCCAGTCGGAGGACCGAGAATAATCATCATAACTGCCTTTGGGGATATATACTACAACGTCTGTCGGGACATTCTTAAATGCGCTCATCCCTATTTTTTGAGGAGTCGGATTCAGGTCATAAATTGTCTTGAGTCCTGAGCAATTGTCGAAAGTGAGAGATTTGATTTCGGTGATTGAGGCGGGGATGGAGACCGAAGTCAGGCTGCTGCATCTGAAGAAAGCTTGCCTTCCGATTGTAGTAACCGAGTTGGGGATGGAAACCGAGTCAAGACTGCTGCATCCCTCGAAAGCTGTATTTCCGATTGTAGTAACCGAGTTGGGGATGCTAACCGAAGTCAGGCTGCTGCATTTAGCGAAAGCTGAATTTCCGATTTTGATAACCGAGTTGGGGATGCTAACCGAAGTCAGGCTGATGCAGTCGCGGAAAGCTGAATTTACGATTTCGGTAACCGAGTTGGGGATGGTGACCGAAGTCAGGCTTTTGCAAAAGCAGAAAGCTAATTCTCCGATTGTAGTAACCGAGTTGGGAATATTGACCGATGTCAGGCTGCTGCAGCTGTAGAAAGCTCTATTTCCGATTGTAATAACCGAATTGGGGATGGTGACCGAAGTCAGGTTGGAGCAGCAGTAGAAAGCTGAATTTCCGATTGTAGTAACCGAATTGGGGATGCTAACCGAAGTCAGGCGGCTGCAGTAGTAGAAAGCTTCATTTCCGATTCTATTCACTGAAGCGGGAATCAAGTATTCTCCTTCTTTACCAACCGGGCATGTTATAAGCTCTGTTTTGTCGATATTAAACAATACCCCGTTTTCTGAACTGTAATTCGGATTACCATTTTCGACTACAATCTCCAGCAAGCTGGTGCATGCGGAGAAAGCTAATTTTCCGATTGTAGTAAGCGAATTGGGGATGGTGACCGAAGTCAGGCTGCTGCAGTAGTAGAAAGCGTATTCTCCGATTTCGGTAACCGAGTTGGGGATATTGACCGAAGTCAGGCGGCTGCAGTAGGAGAAAGCTTCATTTCCGATTCTATTCACTGAAGTGGGAATCAAGTATTCTCCTTCTTTACCAACCGGGCATGTTATAAGCTCTGTTTTGTCGATATTAAACAATACCCCGTTTTCTGAACTGTAATTCGGATTACCATTTTCGACTACAATCTCCAGCAAGCTGGTGCATGCGGAGAAAGCGCTCGCTCCGATTGTGGCAACCGAGTTGGGGATGCTAACCGAAGTCAGCCTGATGCAGTTGTAGAAAGCGCTCGCTCCGATTTCGGTAACCGAGTTGGGGATGCTAACCGAAGTCAGCCTGATGCAGTTGTCGAAAGCTAATTCTCCGATTGTAGTAACCGAGTTGGGGATGCTAACCGAAGTCAGGCTGGGGCAGGCACTGAAAGCTTCTTTTCCGATTTCGGTTACAGAGTAGCGTGATGAGTCATTGACGGCAACGGATGGAATGGAAACGTCGCCAGAAACATTCACGTTTCTACCGACGGCTACGGTGTGGTCATCTTCAGATGTTACTTCAAACTTGAGTCCCTGATAGGTGAAGGTGTCGCCGACGGCTGCTCGGGCTACTGTTGCGAGCATCGCCGCCACAAGGAAAAGTAGATACTTTTTCATTTGCATTGTGATTTGGTTAATAATTTGAGTTATTTATTATTTTGAGTATTTCATTCAATGATTTTTGAGAGGGCAGACTGTTACGCGCCCCCGAAAGGTACACGAACAGCACGTCGCTGAATCCGGCCTCCTTCAGCCTGAATGTCTCGACCTTGATTTTGCCCTTGCCTGCGGGCATCGTCATGGAAGGGCAGAAGCTCGATGCTGAAATTGTCTCAATAGTTATAATGTGGCTCAAGTGCCGCGATGTCGGACATAGTAAAAAAAATATGCCTCGGATTCAACTCGCCGGCAATATATAATGGTTAGTACGAAAAAAAGCGTAGGAATCTGTATCTGTTACCGTCCTACTGGTCGGGGCTTCTCGCATTGCCTAATCGTAGTCGGACGGCAACGCAGAAGCCCACGCTTGTATATGCAATCAATGCGTTCGGCTATATTACTCCTGAAATATTATGCCGAATGCAAGATAATTACATATCCACGGGCATCTACCGTTGCTCAATCCTTGACTACGATTTGAAATTTTGCGAGAATTTCGACCAGTCAAGAATCAGCGCGGATAAACGCTTTCCATTATGTCTGCCGACCCACCCACATAGCCCTTGACCGGGCCTCTGCGATGTGGTCTGCGAGCGCAAATTTAGTAATATTTTTTGAAATACAGAAGCCAACAACACGAAAAATCTAATTATTACCCCAACTTCAAACCGAGCATCAAAAAGTCGTCGGAGACGACGCAATCATAGATTTGGTCTAAGTTTTAGATAATAGTTTTTGGCCCCCCTAAGGATGCACGAAACTGACGTGCCGGTTGCCACGCCCATCCCCACCGCCCTCTCGTAGGGTCGCAGCACAATGCTGTTAACTTAAGGCAAAAGAGTGCTTGGAATAGGAGCTTGGCTCTCTGAGACAAGCCTCGGTCAGGCGATACTAACTTGCAGATAGTCAACCTTATATCTAATCATCCACTCGTAGGGTCGCGGCATGCCGCGACCGGGTAGAAGTACATTTATTTGATTATCAACCCATTACCAGCCCATGGTAGTCATGGACAACGTCTTATGTTGTGTATTTTGCAGTAGATAATACCTTGATTATCAAAAAGAAAAATGCTTTTGCTACCCGGTCGCGGCATGCCGCGACCCTACGAGAGGGCGGGCGTTGAAATTACACAAAAAGACAACTAAGCTCCTTAAGCAAACAGCATTGTGCCGCGACCCTCTTACGCCCACATCCCCCTCTACACAACGAACCCTCGCCAAGGGGTTTGGCGAGGGTTGAGGAGAAAGGAGTAATCTATGTCACGGACTTTTTTAATGAAGTCAGCAAAATGCCTTTCTGATTATAACAACGATTGAGGCATGCGAAAGGTTCATTCGTTGAGGCTTACACCGTCGATATCCGACAGTTTTTTCTTGAGCATCTCCGCATCGTCGAGCCGTATAGCCACGGTCATGCGGCATGTGTTGTCGAATTGCTGGTCGATAATCCTTATGCCCGGTGTCTTGGTCAGCTTCATCACATCGTTCATGGCAAGGTAGGGGAATACAAACTCTATCTGCGCCATAACGTGACGTTCTTCGATTTCGGCTTCTTCAAGGGCCATGCGTGCAGCTTCGCGATAGGCTGCTATCAGGCCGCTTGTGCCGAGTTTGATGCCGCCGAAGTAGCGCACTACCACGATTACCACATCTGTCAGACCGAAGGAATTTATCTGACCCAAAATAGGTTTGCCCGCTGTGCCCGAAGGCTCGCCATTGTCGCTGCTCAAAAAGTCGGTCCGTGCAGCGCCTACCATATATGCCCAGCATACATGGCGGGCGTCGAAATATTTCTTCTGATATGTTGCCACCACAGCCTTGGCTTCTGCTCCGGTCGAAACCGGGTGGGCGAAAGCCAAAAATTTGCTCATCTTCTCTTTGAAGATAGCTTCGCTGGGAGTGACTATGGTTTTGAACGTATCAGCCATTAATACACGTGTGAATCGTTGTCAAGTTCATTTTCTGTGAGTGGTGTGGCGTTCATCTTGTACCATGCGTAGGCTATGTAGGCAAGAACGAACGGAACAAGTAGCGATACCCAGCTCATCACGGTAAGCGTAAACAGCGACGACGAACTGTTGGCAAGTGTCAGCGACGAGGCTGTGTCGACGGTCGACGGCAGATATGCGGTGTCGGCATAGCCTGCGATAAGGAAAAGTACTGCCACTACGGCTGCAACGCCGAATCCCGCAAACCAGATACCGGCACGCCATGTCTTGTCGAAGGCTGAGCGGAAGATTGCATACAGCACTGCTACTACGCCTACAAGCAGTATTGCGGCCAGCCACCACATGCCGAGCAGGTTGTGGAGATAGATATTGGGCTCGGTGATAAACTGATTGTCGACAAAGCGGTAACCGGGCTGCAGAAGCAGTACCACTACGAATGCTACGAACAGTACGGCGAAAATAAGGCCGTTGTAGAGCGTTTTCTTCCTCATGCGGATTGTAAATGCCTCGTCACCGCCGATATTGTTGATGAAGTACATGCACGCCATGGTGCGGGCGAGGAAAAAGACAGCAAAGCCGAGAAGCAGGTTCTTCCAGCACGCGATTGCCTCGAGGCCGTGGGTCGGTGCCCACTGCGAGATTACCGGTGCGCCAACATTGAGGATATTGGTCTTGGTAACGGTAAACGCTCCGCCAAAGAAAAGCATACCCACAGCTACGCCGAGCAATACACAGCCAAAGAGGCCGTTGAAGAGCAAGAAGCCGTCATAGACTCGTGTGCCGTACACGTTGCCTTTTTTGCGGCGGAATTCATAGCTTACCGCCTGCAGCACAAAGCTTACAAGTATCAGCATCCATAGCCAGTAGGCTCCGCCGAAGCTGGTGCTGTAGAACAAGGGGAACGATGCAAAGAACGCACCTCCGAAGACAACAAGGGTTGTGAATGTAAACTCCCATTTGCGGCCAAGTGAATTGACCATGAGGCGGCGCTGTTCGTCGGTGAAGCTGCAAAAAAGCATCGACTGGCCTCCCTGTACGAAAAGCAGGAATACAAGTGCGGCCCCTAGGACTGCGATTAAGAGCCACCAATAGGCTTGTAACATTGAAAGTGTATCCATTTCAGTCGTGTTTTTCGATGTTGGTTTTTGATGCTGTGTTGATATATCTTAGCATGATGCTGATTTCTGCTATCAGCAGTGCTGTGAAGATTGCTGCGAATATCCAGAATGTCAGTTGTACCGACGACGATGGTATGCCGCTGATTGCTACGCCGGTAGGCATAAGGTCTTGTATCACCCAGGGCTGACGGCCTACCTCGGCCAAAACCCAGCCCGACTGGCTGCAGATCCATACTATTGCTACCGACAGCATACTGAGCCAGTGGAGCCACGGACGCTCGAGCACTTGCATCTTGCGGTAGCATACAAATGCTATAAGCACAAGGAATGCAAATAGGAATCCGCCGGTGACAACCATAATATGGAAAGCGTAGAAGGTCATGCCTACAGGCGGCACGGCGTCTTCTACATTCTCGAGGTAGCCGTAGCCGAAGTAGGTAAAGTTCTCTTTTACCTTGGCGGCTGCTTCTGCCATAGCGGCTTCGTCTCCGGCTTCTTTGGCTGTGGCATATTCGCGAAGGGCTTCCTGTGCGGCAAGGCCTATCGCTTTCTTATCGGCGTAGCTAAGTCCGTACACTGTATCGCCCTCAGCTGTGATTGTGCGGCCTGTGATAAGGTCGTTGATGCCGGGCACGAAGCAGTCTCCTTTCATATTAATCATATACGACAGGCCCTTGGGCAGGTCGATTGAGAACAGCATCGGGTCGTCGGGATGATCCTTGGCATCGGGGCGGAGTATGCCGATTGCTGTCAGGTCCTGGCCCACATTGCCGTTGTACACCCCTTCCATAGCTGCGAGTTTCATGGGCTGTACTCTGGCAACCTCTACTGCCGAGCCGTGGCCGGTCATAAAGGTAAGGAGTATACCGGCAAGGCCTACCCACGCACCAATTTGCATTGAGCTCTTGGCGGCTGATTCATTGCGCTTGCGCCACAAAAGCCATGAGCTAACGCCGATTACGAAGACTCCTGCAAGTGCCCAACCGCTGAATACAGCGTGGAAGAACTTGTTGATTGCCACCGGGTTTAAGGCTACTGCCCAGAAGTCGCTCATCACATTGCGCATCTGTGCAGGGTCAAACTCCATGCCTACCGGCGACTGCATCCACGCGTTGGCAATAAGAATCCACAGCGCCGAAAGCGATACGCCAAGCGCTACAAGCCATGTCGACAGAAGGTGGAAGCCCTTGCTCACCTTTTTCCAGCCGAAGAACATCACGGCAACAAAAGTTGCCTCCATAAAAAACGCCAAAAGGCCCTCGATTGCAAGGGGTGCACCGAAGATGTCGCCTACAAACCAGCTGTAGTTCGACCAGTTGGTGCCGAACTCAAACTCGAGGATAAGGCCGGTGGCAACACCGCAGGCAAAGTTGATGCCGAATAGTGTCATCCAGAATTTGGTAATACCTTTCCAGCGCTCCTGGCCGGTGCGCACATAGAGGGTCTCCATGATTGCGACTATCACCGAAAGGCCTAAGGTGAGAGGCACAAAGAGCCAGTGGTACATGGCTGTGAGTGCGAACTGCGCCCTCGACCAATCTACCACGCTTAATAGTTCATTCATAATATTGTTGTTTATTGATTAATTATTCGCTCTAAATACCGCCCGTCAGGGTTTTGTCAGGGCTTTGCGAACGGCTTCGGCCCTTTCTGTGTCGGTTGTGTACTGTGTGTGCAGTATGTCCGGAAAGAAAAACACCTTGAGTATGGCAAAGAATATAAATAGCTTGATGATTATCAATAGCCACAGTTTCCGCCCGACTGTCATCGAGCGGAAGCCGTCGACATACATCGATACTACCTTATTCAGCCACGTCTGCATCTGCTACTTTTACGCGGCTTTTGTCGCCTTTGTGGGTCAATGGCATTTTTACCTTCAATTCGTCGAATCCTTTGCCGTACACGCCGTTACAGTTGGCCTGTGTTACGAATGCATCGGGGTCTATCGACTTGATGATGCGCGATATGGTAACCGATTCTATTTTGCGGCACATAACCAAAAGCACCTTAACTTCCTGTTTCGAATACCAGCCCATACCGCTCAACACTGTGCAGCCGCGGCGAGCCTCGTTGTTGATAGCTGTCGCTATCTCCTGCCATTTCTTTGAAAAAATGGTAAACTGAACTGCCTGGCGGTTGGTATTGATAAGCATGTCGGCCATATATGAGCATAATATCAGCACCACGAAACCGTACACTACCAGGTCGATGCGGTGCGAGATGAAGTACGACGACGATATTATGATGCAGTCGTTGTAGAGCATCGTGCGACCTACGGTCACATTGGTATACTTCGATACCATTGCCGCTACGATATCCGTGCCGCCCGACGAGCCGTTGTGCGTAAAGGCCATGCCTACACCGATACCGGCCATGAGACCGCCGAGTACGACGTTCATAAACGGTTCATTCGTAAGCGGCGCGTCGAACAAGGGCTGGAATATGCCTACGAATACTGAAATCATCGTAGCACCGTAGATTGTGCCGAGCACGAATTTCTTGCCAACAACCTTGTATGCTATTGCCAATAGGGCAAGGTTGCAGGCATACTGGGTGATTGCGACAGGTATGCCGAGGGTTAGGTAAACTATAGTTCCGATACCGGCAAGACCGCC
>Ga0209694_1002333_pt1 | contig 16044 bp, 14 predicted proteins | sample GluameincwithD2O_FD_187499 | JGI IMG/M metagenome (GOLD analysis project Ga0209694, IMG submission 187499) | Mouse cecum microbial communities from Vienna, Austria - Glucosamine amended microcosms incubated with D2O (SPAdes) (version 2) | ecosystem: Host-associated > Mammals > Digestive system >... | reverse complement strand
AACCTTGGAAATTTCGCTCTCTTGGCAAAAAAATTCTTGTATCCTTTCTCCAAATCTTTCAATGCTTGTTGGAGTACTTGAGAATGACAGTCTTTCAGAAAAGAGTGCTTTTTCTTCCACAGAACGAGACGGCTGGCACACTCTACATAGTTGAACCGATGTGCTTTATCTTTGCCGTAAAGTGACTTTTCTGTGGCTAAAGTTCTGTTATAGACATAGCGACAGGAACCCGCAAATTGGCTCATCAAACGAACTTGGGCACCACTAGGGCACAATTCAAATCTAAAAGCTCGTCTTGTCTGCATCTTTGTTTCCTGACTTCCTTGACAAATTAAAATTTGGTCATAGGCTTAGATACTAATATTAGATGCGACAGTTAATGTCGTTTTCCTTTGCTTGTTCATTTGGTCTTTGTCACTAAGTACAGACGCGCTGCATTTACTAAACAAATATTGGACGCACTGAGAGTAATTTTTCCCTCAGTTTGTAATGATTTTGAAGCTGACTTAGCGGAGTTTGATGGCGAAAAATATCACGTTCATTTGTTAATTACTTACCCACCTAAAGTCTCTATATCTCGTTTAGTCAATTCTCTGAAAGGAGTATCGAGCCGTCTTATTCGAAAAAAGAAATATCCCTCCATTCGTAGCATGTTATGGGGGGATGCTCTCTGGGCTCCTTCTTATTTTGCTGCAAGTTGTGGGGGTGCACCTATTTCTATTATCAAACAGTACATTGAACAACAGAATACGCCTGACTGAAAAAATTATTATATTCGACCCTTATATCACCGTCCTAAAGGACGGTGTTTTACGGGTCGGTCTGATAAGCAACGCTTTTGGTTCTTGAGATTCAAAGAAACAAAGTTTAAATTTTCTAAAAAAGCTGATGAGTAAACTTAACTATGGCCTCTTTGATCACAATCATTTTGCCTCAATTTCTATTGATTCTTTTCGGAACAAGTTTGCGGAGGTTCAAACCTTTTTCCTCCTCTTTTTGGTCCGGTTTAGAAGCGCTGGTATTTTACGTCCTCTTTCCTCCGCTTCTCTTCAACTCCGTCTACAAAAGCAAGTTCAATCTCGAGGCCTCAGCATGGTTTCTGGGCGTAGCAGTCTCCTGCATGCTGGGCGCTGTATTCCTCGCCTGGCTTGTCAATCAATTCTATAAAGAATCTGCTTGGACGAAATGGTCAGTTTTTCATTGCGGTTTTCGGTTCAATACCTATATAGGATTTGCCATCTGCCAGCCGCTTCTAGGCAACGAGGGTTTTGCACTCCTTTCCTTGCTCATTGCCATTTGGGTTCCGATAAGCAACACGATCGCCGTTATGACCCTTTCCTTTGCAACTAACTCGGAACCAACTTTTAATGCTTTCAATCGGTTAAAGGCAGTTGCTAAAAATCCTCTCATTATTGCCACTGTTGCCGGATTGCTATTCAACCTCTTAAGTATTCCGTTGCCTCAAGTCATTAATATTTTCATAGGTTATTTAGGCAGTGCTGCTCTGGCGTTAGGACTGTTGTGCATCGGTGCCGGATTAACATTCGAAGACGTAAAAAAATATAGGAACCTCATTGGCTGGTGCACTTTGGAGAGATTGGTTTTGGTTCCATGCTTGGCTATTTCTCTTGCCTTCTTCTTGCTGCCAAATCCAATTGAAGCTTGTGTACTGATTTTATTTGCTGCTCTTCCAACTGCTCAGAGCTGCTATGTCATGACCTCAAAAATGAAAGGAAACGGTGCTGCAGTTGCCGATCTTACAAGCTCTCAAACGTTGCTCTCTATGCTGACTTTACCGGTGTGGACCTTACTGATGAAAAACTATTTTTTATCTTGAACAAATAGGCGGTCAAGTTTAATGAAAGCTTTTTAAGCTGGCTTGCAGTCTTAGCTTCATCGATGTCTCTTGCTTTACTTAAAAAACATAATACTTAGATGCCTAGTTCAAAATCATGCGTCTCAGAGGCGAACGGAGCAATTCTTCCTAATTTGGGAAGGGTAATTTCTTCTCAGTACTAATACTGATATACACTCAGCTTGTTAACAAATGGGATTTACCCATAACCTATAAAAGGAGACAACCATGGGATGCAATTGCTGCTGCTCTACAGACAAAGAAAAAGACAAGAAACCTGAAGAAAAACCGGTAGACCCGAAAGTTGAAGAAGCAAAAGAACTTAAAGAAGCCACAGTAGAAGCTGTTGAAGCCGGTACATACGAACAAGAATAATCTCACACAAGATTCATTCATAAACGTCGCAGAATCTATTTAAGATTTTGCGGCGCTTTCTTTTACCTGCTAGAGGAGAGCTCAGTTTTGAATAAGAAAGCCTTCAGTTAAATCAACGGGATAAACTTCGCTATGCTAGAATCCTCAAAGAGATTGGGGTTGTAAGCAATCCCGTCACCAGCCGTCGGTAAGGCTAACGCCTCGACAGCATTTTCAGATACGCCCCATTTAATCTCCCAAACGAAATTTCTCTTTTTTTTACATTTGCGTAAAAAATCTCCTTTGATTCTGGTCTTTCTAAAAAATTCTTAAAGTCATCCCCTAGAACTTTCCATTATCCCAAATACTTGGCATACAAATTGCTTAATCCTCTATAGGAAGCAAACCTGATATATGCCATGTTTAGTCCCACAAGGGCCCTCCAGGCCAGCTTCTCAATCAAAAATTATTAATACGCACCAAAAAATTATTCAATTTGGTGAATTCTCTGCACCTCTTTAGTGCACCTTGCACCAAATTCGTTCAATCCTAAGGAAAAGAAATGAAAGATCTTCTGATGTTGAAAGGCGCGAAAACCTTGGTCGATGTCGCCACAAAAGTTCAACCAGGTGAACAGGTTCTGATCATTACAGACTACGCGAAAACCGATATTGCTAAAGCTGTGGCATCCGTTGCCTGCGACCGAGGCGGCGAAGTCATGGTGATGTCGATGAAGCCTAGAAAACGTGCAGGAGAAGAGCCTCCCGCAGCCGTTGCAGCGGCCATGAAAAAAGCCGACGTTGTTATTGTTCCAGTCAGCTATTCCATCACACATACTCATGCGGTTAAAGACGCAGCAGCAGCCGGCGCCCGCATCATCGTTATGACCGATTTCACTCCTGAAGTCATGATGCACGGCGGCATTGAGGCGGATTTTGACCAAATTAAACCGACTTGCATTGCCGTTGCAAAAGCCTTGGAAGACGCAAACGAGATTCATGTAACCTCTCCGGGAGGTACTGACCTCACTTTCAAAACCGGAGGAAGACGCGGAAACGCTTTATATTGCGTCGTAGAAAAAGGCCAATTCTCTACTATTCCGACTATCGAAGCCAACACAACGCCTATTGAAGGAACTGCAGAAGGCGTTATCGTTTGCGATGCATCCATTCCTTATCTTGGCATCGGCTTGGTTGACGAACCGGTAATCTGCAAAGTAGAAAAAGGCTTTATTACCGACATCCAAGGCGGCAGAGCAGCAGAAATTCTTAAAAAGGATCTCGCTAGCCACGGCGATAAAAACAGCTACAACATTGCAGAGCTCGGGATCGGCCTTAATCCCAAATGCAGGATGTGCGGCATCATGCTCGAAGACGAAGGGGTCCTCGGCACGTGCCATATCGGCATCGGCACCAGCCTGACGTTAGGCGGCGTAACAAAAGCTCCGTGCCATTACGACCTCATCATGTGGCATCCAACCATTGTGGCTGACGGCAAAGTTATTTTCGACAAAGACAAACCTCTGGTTTAACTAAATCTTCACCAATACCCTAAATCTTCAAGGACTATACAAATGAAACGCAGAACAATTACCGCAAGCCTCTTGGCTGCTTCTCTTCTTTCTTTGCCTTGCTTCGGCTCAGTTTCCGTGGCTGCAGATGCTTATCCTGCCAAACCAATCTTAACTATCGTCCCGTTTAGTGCCGGCGGCGGAAACGACATTCTTCTGCGCGTCATGGGAAAATATGCTCAGAAGCATCTCGGACAGACTTTGACAATTGACAACAAGCCCGGTGCGGGCGGTCAAATCGGCTGGACATTGCTGGCAAAAGCTAAACCGGACGGATACACCATCGGCGCAGCTTCCCTGCCCTCCATGATCATGATCAAAGAACTGCGCAAGAACGTACCTTTTGCGATGGATGATTTTGATTTTGTTGCAGCGGTGCAAACCGATCCGATTGTTTGGGTCGTTAAGGACGACAGCCCATTCAAATCAGCCGCAGACGTTGTTAAAGCAGCTAAAACAAAAGTATTAAATGTTGCCGGAGACGGTCCTCAGTCCAATGTTCAGCTACAGCATCTTCTTGCAGAAAAAGACGGCGGATTTAAGACAAACTTTGTGCCGTTTAACGGCTCCGGAAAAGCATTGACTGCCTTAATGGGCGGCAAAGTAGATTTATGTGCTTCCACGCTTTCTGCCGCGGATAAACAGCTTGCCAACGGCTTAAGAATACTGGTGGCATTCTCCGATCAGAAAGTCGGTAACATTCCGACAGCTGCCGAAGCCTTCGGAAAACCAATTGCTCCGGTCGGAGCTGCCATCCGCGGCATCTGCGCACCTAAAGGCTTACCGGCTGATGCCAAAGCCAAACTTGAAGCCGGCATCAAGAAGATCTGCGAAGACCCGGAATTCTTAGCTGAGGCGAAGAAGATGAAACTTGATATCGGCTTCAAAGGCTCCAAAGAAACACAAGCTATCGTGAACCAAACATCCAAGCTTGTCGCTGAAAACAAAGAGTTGTTTTAACACAGTGTGAGACAAAGTCATGGAAGCAAGAGAAATCAAGAAAGAGTGCACTTTGGCGGTTCTGCTTTTAGCAACCGGCGGTTTAGTTCTATGGCAGGCGTACAGCTACGAGCCGGAATCACGACAATTTCCGGTATTCCTCGGCTGGCTGTTCATGCTTTTCTCCGCCATTAACTTTGTTCGAGTAGTTCCGTTATTCAGCAAGCTTTCTTTGATTTCCGACAAGTTCGAGAAGAAAAGCTTCCTTCCTCTTCTCGTTCTTGCTTTCGTGAGTCTTTACACCTTATCGATTCCTTGGATCGGCTACTATCCGGCCACCTGTCTATTTCTTTTAATATTCATGCTGACATTCGGCTATTGGAAGAAAAGCGCAAAACAGTACTTGCTGGCGGCAGCTGTCTTCCTAGGCATCGTCTATCTGTTTTTCTCGGTTGTGCTCGGCACTCGTCTTCCGATGGGCGAGCTCTTCGGTCTGTAGGAGGCCGCCATGGATTTCTCTGTCATTGCTTCTTCTTTGGGACAGGCCTTTGAGCCAGGCATGCTTGTCATGGTTCTTGTCGGCACAATTCTCGGCGTCATTGTCGGGTCTTTGCCGGGCTTAACAAGCACGATGGGAGTTGCGCTCCTAGTTCCGTTTACCTTCGGCATGAATCCTGCCATGGGCTTAGCCTTATTAGGCGCAATTTATGCCTCATCGAGCTATGCCGGCTCCATCAGTGCCATTTTGCTGAACATTCCCGGAACCCCATCGAACTGCTGCACGCTGCTTGACGGTTACCCGATGACCAAGAAAGGTCAAGCCTCAAGAGCTATAGCTCTTTCGACCATCGGGTCAGCGATCGGAGGTTTGATTTCCGTCTTTGCTCTTCTTTTTCTTGCTCCTCCTTTAGCCATTCTAGCTTTAGAGTTCGGACCGCAAGAATACTTCGTCATGGCGCTCTTCGGGGTTGCCATTATTGCGACTCTTTCTGAAAAAAATTTAATCAAAGGCGTTATTGCCGGCATCTTCGGTTTACTCCTTTCTATTGTCGGCATGCATCCGATTACGGGAGAAGCACGATTTACTTTTGATTTACCGGAATTGTTTAACGGACTATCTTTGGTGACGGCTCTTATTGGTCTGTACTCTCTTCCGGAAGTGGTGAGCATGCTCAAAGAAAAAGGAGCCGCCGCTTCAAGCGGAAAAGTAGAAGTATCAGGGATATTTTCTTCGATGAAGGAGCTTTTGCACTACAAGATGCTGACTCTCAGAGCGTCTATCATCGGCATCATCATCGGAATTGTTCCCGGTGCAGGTCAGTCGATTGCTTCGTTCATCGCCTATGACGATGCCAGAAAAAGCTCAAAAAAACCAGAAGAATTCGGGACCGGATGTCCTGAAGGCGTGATTGCCTCCGAAGTCTCTAATAACGCCGTCGTCGGAGGCTCTTTAGTTCCCGCCTTCACCTTAGGCATCCCGGGCAATGCTGTTTCCGCAGTATTAATCTCCGGCCTGATGATTCATGGAATTCAGCCGGGACCGAGCTTATTTGCAGATAATTCGGAAATCGTCTACAGCTTCATTTTCAGTTTATTCATTGCCAACATTGCCTTCATACCAATCGGCATTTTCTGCGCCAAATACTGCGTCAAGCTGCTTCAAATGCCTAAAGAAATCATGGCAGCTTTGGTAATTGGTTTGTCAGTTATTGGTTCCTATGCCGTCAACGGTTCGATGGTAGAGGTTTGGGTCATGATTGCGTTCGGTGCCTTGGGCAACTTCATGAAGTACTTCAATTTGCCCCGCGAGCCGTTAGTTCTGGGACTCGTTCTCGGCACCATGGCTGAGAGCGAACTGGCAAGGGCTTTAGCTCTGGTCCAAGGAGACATTTTCAGATTAACAACCGGCATCATGACAAGTCCAATCTGCCTCATCATGATCGGTTTGATTCTGTATTCCGTTATGCATTCTTTGTTGAAGAGAAGAAAGGCTATTAAAGCCGCTGCAACTAAAGAGACGTTGGCAGAGGCCGTTTAACCTATTGAATCTTTGTTAGATCATTTGTACTACGGGAGGAGGCACATTCCCGACTTTTTCCTCCTCCTTTTTTTCTTTACTTAGCTTCTGCCTCAAAGGATGTCCCGCACTCATCTTTAGCACTTAAAATCGGTGAAGCCGACAAGGGCCACTCAATCTCTAAGGTCGGATCATTCCAGAGGATAGTCTTCTCATCCTGCGGATAGTAGTATTCGGTGCATTTGTAGTTAAACAGCGCTTCGTCAGAGCAAACAAGAAATCCGTGAGCTAGCCCGGGCGGAATCCAAAGCTGTTCGAAATTTTCTGCTGAAAGATAGGTACCGGCCCACTGACCGAAAGTTGGAGAATCTTTGCGGAAATCAACGACTACGTCGAAAATTTTTCCTTTGAGCAAAGTAATTAATTTACCTTGCGGATGTTCTTTCTGGAAATGCAAGCCTCTCAGTACATTCTTGGAAGAAATAGAAAGATTATCTTGAACAAATTCTGTTGGAACGCCGAATTCTTCGTATCTTTTCTTTTGCCAAGTCTCCAGAAAAAGACCGCGGTTGTCTTTGTAGATTTTTGGAGTCAGCTTCAGCACGCCTTTGATAGGAAGTTCTTCAACTTGCATTTTTAGTCCTTTTGTTCGAGAGGTTTTGAGCTATCGAAATCTTGGTATTGCTGATGAAGCCATTTGCGATAATCCTCATCCATGATCTGCCTTGTCCATTCCGAATTGTCCAAATACCACAGAACGGTCTTTCTTAAAGCTTCCGAGAAACAGTGTCTCGGCCTCCAACCTAGTTCCTTTTTTATCTTGGCCGAATCAATGGCATATCTGAAATCATGCCCCGGTCTATCGGCGACAAACTTTATCTGCGTGCCGTAGGAAGTTCCATCTGACTTAGGCTTAACTTCGTCAAGTATTTTGTAAATCGACTGGACGATCTCAAGGTTAGATTTTTCGCATTCGCCTCCAATGTTGTAGGCCTCCCCTATCCTTCCTCCGGAGAGAATGAGATCCAACGCCGCGCAATGGTCTTCTACGTAAATCCAATCGCGAATATTTAAGCCGGTTCCATAAATCGGCAGCGGCTTATTTGAAACGGCATTCAAGACCATTAACGGAATTAGCTTTTCCGGATACTGCCTTGGCCCGTAATTATTTGAGCAATTCGAAATTAACGTTGGAAGACCATAAGTTTTGAAATAAGACCTCACGAAAAAATCTGAAGAAGCTTTTGAGGCGGAATAAGGACTGTTCGGGGCATAAGAAGAGTTTTCTGTGAAAGGAGCCGAATTTTTATCAAGCGAGCCGTAGACTTCATCGGTAGAAATATGAAGGAATCGAAAATCTTTCCTAACTTCGGGTTTCAGTCCCTGCCACCAATCTTTTGTCGTTCTAAGAAGTTGTTCAGTTCCCAAGACATTGGTTCTAACAAAATCCTCGGCACTGTGAATAGAACGATCAACATGGCTTTCCGCTGCAAAGTTCACGATTGCATCCGGATGGAATTCTTTGAGACAACGTGCAACCACCTCTGCATCGCCAATATCACCGTGAACAAAAGAGAAATCTGCAGAATGCAAGACCTGCTCCAAATTAACAAGATGACCGGCATAGGTGAGGTTATCCAGAACCAGGACTCGATCCCCTGCGGTTATTTGCCGGGAAACAAAGCAAGAGCCGATAAATCCTGCTCCTCCTGTCACTAATAAGTTCCGACTCATTTATTCAACGTTCCTTTCCGCAACTTCTTGTGTTCTACGTACAAAATAATCCTCTTCGCAGACTATTCCTGCTTTCATTCAAAGCGTATTTATCCTACAAAGTCGGAACTCAGTCAAATTAACAGAAGAACAATGCCTTTATCTTTAGAGAAGCATGAGCAATGTAAAAACTTACTGCTTCTTTATCCGATTCAGCACTCATTTACCTCTTTGCGTAGACCTATCAATGTTCTCTACAACAAGACATCAAAAAAGAAAAATTTTCGTAAGGATTTAGAGAGCAGATATGCTGTTTTACAGCGCTGTTCTTACTTATTTATCGATAAATCAATATTCTTTATAAATAAATATATATTTATATATTCAAATAGTTGTCAATAAATCCAATAACAATATTGTTCAAAAACCCCACAGGAAAATAACAAATTTATCGATAAAAGCAACATTTTAAAATTTCCTTATCGCAGTTAGTTTTCTTTGAATTGGAAACTTTTTAATTTACCAAGGAGGACTGTTATGTCTAACAAGATGTGGGGCGGAAGGTTTTCGGAAGTCCCTGCAAAATTTGTCGAAGAGTTTGGTGCCGTTATTAAAGTTGAAACCAGACTCTGCCCATATGATATCCAAGGAAGCCTTGCTCACGTAACAATGCTTGGTGAAACAGGCATTATTGCTCAAGAAGATGTTGAGAAAATTAAAGCCGGCCTTCACCAAGTAGGTCAAGAGATTAAAGACGGGAAGTTCCAATTCAATGCTGAAGACGAAGATATTCATATGGCAATTGAAAAGAGACTGACTGAGTTGATTGGCTCAGCCGGTGGAAGACTTCATACCGGCAGAAGCAGAAACGATCAATGCTGTGTAGACAGCTATCTCTACTTCCGTGATGCCGCCAAAGAATGCCAGAAGCTCTTACTGGAAATCCAGAAAAGCCTTTATGAACAAGCTGAGAAAAATTTCGGCACTATTCAGCCTGGATTTACTCATCTTCAAGTTGCCCAACCAGTGTTAACCAGCCATTGGCTGATGGCATATTTTTGGATGTTCAAGAGAGACTTTGACAGACTTCAAAGCTTCTTAGACCGCTTAGTCGAATGTCCTTTAGGCGCAGCCGCCTTAGCAGGCACTGATTTTCCTATCGACCGTTGGTCTACCGCAAAACAATTAGGTTTTGAAAAACCCACCGAAAACAGCATCGATACCGTAGCCGACAGAGACTATTGCATTGAATTTGCTTCTATCGCTGCCTTGAGTTACATGCATATGTCGCGTCTATGCGAAGAAATTATCATTTTTGCCAGTCAAGAATATAAGTTCATTGAGCTCTCGGATGATTTCACAACCGGCTCTTCCATCATGCCGCAGAAAAAGAATTGTGACTTTGCCGAGCTCATCAAGGGAAGAACCGGTCGTATGTACGGTTATCTCCAGGCAATACTGACCATGATGAAAGGCATTCCGCTTGCCTATGACAAAGACATGCAGGAAGACAAGTTCTTGTCTTACGAAACCATCGATTTGTGGCAAAACACCATGAAGGTAATGGCTCCGATGATCCGTAAGATGAAGATCAATGCCAAACGCACTTATCAAGCCGCGTCTCATGGATTCTCCACCGCTACGGACATGGCTGATTATTTGGTTAAGAAAGGCATGCCTTTCAGAGATGCTCATCGAGTTGTGGGTCAAACTGTTAGGTATTGCGTTGAAAAAGATAAAACTTTCGATGACTTAACGTTGGAAGAATTTCAACAGCAATCCGATTTGTTTACTGAAGATATCTTTAAAGAAATTTCTTTGGAGCATTCCGTTGGCGCCCGCAAATCCTACGGAGGAACTTCGCCGGAAGCTGTCAAAGTCCAGCTCGAACATGCCGAAGAATTCTTGGATAAAGCCCATCAAAAACTCGGATAAACAACTTAATCAACTAGTGGAAGAACTCTTGTCTTAGTTCTGGTGTAGACCATGAGAAAGCAATTCAACGTACGGGACATTACGTCCAACACAATTGGAGCGGGCATTCTTTTTTCATTGCTTAGTGCAATAACTTACGGCCTTAATCCTGTGTTTGCAAAACTTGGATATGCTTCCCAGCTTCAAGGCATAGAAATACTGCATGGCCGTTTCATCTTTGCAGTTATTGCTCTTGCGTTGATAGGCCCGTTCCTTCAGCCAAGGTTCTTCCGCTTCAGCAAATCGTTAATTAAAAGTTCACTCTTTATCGGACTAGGCATTCTTCTGCCGCTAAACCTTCTATATGTTTACGCGCTGAAAGATATTCCCGCCTCCATGATGAGTTTGATAACTTACGTTTATCCGCTGATCATTCTTAGCGTAAACAGCGTGGTTTTTCACAAGCAAATTCAAGCCAGTCAACTAATTTCCATCATCTTTATCCTGCTGGCTTGTGTTTGTATTTTTTCAGATGCTTTTGAATTGCACATCACGCTTACAGCGCTAGCTATAGGATTCTTATCGACAGTGATGTATGCGGTTTACTTGCTGTCCCTTCAGCAGCTGGCGGTCAATGTTTCCGCATATCAAATTACTTTTCTAACTCTTTTATTTGCAACAATCGGTCTTTCCTTTTTCCACAATCCTCTCAACATTTTGGATTTCAACGGAACCCAACTCGCAGTAACCGGAGGATACGGACTCATTTCAACAGTCTTTTCTACCATTTTTGTTTCCAGGGCGGTACAGCTTTTAGGAGCAACTCAGGCCGGAATCTTCTGCTCGTTTGAACCCATTTTCACAATTAGTTTTGCCGCTTTGCTGCTTGGCGAGCAAATACCCACATTCAGAATCGTAGGAATGATTCTGTTAATCATGGGCATTGTGATACCGAACAGGAAAGAGCTTTTTAACATTTTTAATCTCAAAACCTCTTTATAGGAGAAGCATGATGGACATGATGTTTTGGATGGAATTAGCCGTCGTCATTATCGCCATCTTCATTGGTGCCAAATGGGGCGGAGCCGGTCTGGGTGCAGGCGGCGGCATCGGCCTTGCCGTATTAGTATTCGTATTCGGAATGAAACCAGGTGCGCCACCGGTCAGTGTTTTGTTAATCATCACCGCCGTCATTACCTGTGCTTCAATCCTGCAGGGCTCCGGAGGTCTGGATTTTCTGGTCAGTATTGCAGAAAAACTTCTGAGGCGTAATCCGAAGAACATTACCTTCATGGGCCCCTTGGTCTGCTATTTATTCACTCTTTTCTGTGGAACAGCCTATGTTGCTTTCTCCGTGTACCCGGTAATCGCTGAAGTTGCAATCGGCGCTAGAGTAAGACCGGAACGGCCGTTAACCATGTCAGTCATCGGAGCACAATCCGGCATCACAGGATCTCCGATGTCTGCCGCTACCGGCGCCATGATTGCTCTCTTAGCTGTTAAAGGAGTTACACCGCTTCAAATTTTTGCCGTTTCCATCCCGGCCTGCTTAATCGGAGTATTAATCGGCTGTGCATTCATGTTCAAGAAAGGCAAAGAATTAGCCGATGACCCTGAATTCCAACGCCGAGTAATGAGCGGTGAGTTCCAGGATAAAGAAATCAGCACTGACAGCAAGAGTTTTTCTCCCAACGCAAAACGAGGTGTCGTAGTATTCGCATTGGGCATCTTGGCCGTTGTCTTCTTCGGCTCTTTCCCGAATTTGCTTCCTTCTTGGGAAACCGCAGGAAAAGTGTCCAGACTCTCCATTCCAAATATGGTTCAAATCGTGATGCTCTGCTGTGCAGGTCTCATCATGGTCATTGCTAACGTTGAGCCTAAAAAACTGGCTGACGGTTCCGTTTTCAGATCCGGTTTGATCGGTATGGTTGCGGTTTATGGAGTGTCTTGGCTGACAGCGACATTCTTTAATTTCTATAAACCGATGTTTGTCTCTGAGTTCGGAAACATGATTGCCTCTGCACCGATCCTCTTCGCAGTCGCTCTCTTCATTCTTTCCGGCGTTCTCTTTTCTCAAGGAGCCACAGTAACAGCATTAGTTCCCATGGGCATCGGTCTAGGCATCGCTCCTGCTGATTTGGTCTGGATGTTCCCGGCGGTAAGCGGATACTTTGTCATGCCTGCCGGCGGCGCAATTATCGGCTGCGTAGCCTTTGACAGAACCGGAACCACACAAATCGGCAAATTCGTATTCAATCACAGCTACATGCTTCCAGGCATTGTTACAACTTTAAGTCAGTTGGTGATTGGTTACGTCATCGCTAAGTTTGTTTTCTAAGAAAAACGATACAGGGCCGATAGCTTAAAGCATCGGTCCTTTTTCGTGTTTAGAATACGAACAAGGAGAAAGCCATGCCCTTGACAACTACATCAGAAGAATTCTTAAAAGTCCAGAGTTATCTTTTTCGGAATCATCCTGAACCGGGAGACAAAGTTGCCGGCGAAGACGAACTTATAGAAGCGCTTGGCCTTACTCGTTATAAAACCAGACAAGCACTCGATCTACTGGTTCAAATGGGGGTATTAGATCGTCAAAAAAAACGAGGAACTTTCTTCAAACGTCAAGCCACCCATGACATGACGCAGAATATTCTGGAGCAACTGAAACTCGCAGGGTTCGATGAATTGGAGTTCAACGAAGCACGACTTATGATTGAACTTTCGGTTATTCCTTTTGTTATTCAAAGACTCACACCTGCCATACAGGCTCAGATGAGATCTTTAGCTCAAAGCATCAGAACTCATGCATCTGAACCTACAAAAGCTGACGCCTACTTAATGGAGTTCCATCTGTTAATGCTAAGGAGCTGCGGCAACCGTGTCATGGAAGTCTTCGCCGGAGTGGTACGAACCTACTTTCAGTCAACTCAACATTTAATTAAAGATTTGCCCAAAGAGTATTATGAAAAACGGGCCGAACTTTGTGATTCCCTGCTTGCAGCCCTAAACAAGAAGAGTGTTGAGGAGTCCTGCAAAATTCTCAAAGCCATGATTGAAGGCAAGCCTTCCTCTCTCTAACACACCCAAGAAAAAAGGCCGGCCACAAAAATGCTCGCCGACCTTTAGTTAGATCATTGAATTAATTTTTAGCAGCTTCTTCTCCGGCAATTTTGCCATAGACAGTTGCCATTACCAGGCCTGAGATTCCGCCGCCGCCCAAACCTGACTGATAAGCCAGGTGACCTGTTACGTCTCCTGCAGCATAGAGCCCCTTAATCGGAACGCCAGCCTCATTAAGAACTTGTGCTTTCTTATTAATTTCAAGGCCTGAATAGGAAGTATAGATCTGAGGTTCACACTCAAAGGCGTAATAAGGCGCCGTATCTAGGGTCTGCAATAATTTAGTTCTTCCATACTCACTATCTTTTCCTTTAGCAACATCCTCGTTATAAATCCTTATGGTTTTTTCCAAATTTTTGTAGGAAATTCCCTCGGCTTCAGCCAATTCTTTTATCGTTGAATATTTATTAACTTTCTGCTTTTCAAACCAGATTTTTAAACTTGTATCTTTATATTTATCAACGGACTTCGAATCCAAGATCCAATAAGCAAGTTTGAACTTCTTCTCTACCATCTTATGGTTGACCGCCAAGTATCCGCGTGTCTCATCCTGGAATCTTTCGCCTTCCTTATTAACCACGATCAAAGGAACTTCAACAAGCGGCTGACCGATAGAAACATTGCTATGTGTACCAACAAAAAGCATATTCATACCGAATCCATAATGTTCCACGATAACATTGGCACCGATCGCTACAGCAGCCTTAATGCCTTCTCCGACATTAAGTTTTGAACCGTGGGATTTAACGCCTTTGAGGTAAGGATGATACTTCTCAACCATTTCAGGGCCGTTCGCAAAACCTCCGGTCGCCAACACTACTCCGTTCTTAGCATAAAGAGCAAATTTTTCACCGCCTCTTTTTTCTAGAATCGCTCCTACTACCGCAGCATCCCTCTTATCACTGTCAGTAATCAAAGAGACTAACTTAGTATTAACAACAATATTTACTCCCAATTCTTCAGCTTTCTTTTGAAGACTCTTAATTGCTTGCGGAGAGCCTACTCTATAACCTGGAGCAAAATAATGAACACGTTTTCTGTTTCCGATAGCTTGAGCCGGCTGATTAGTAAATTTAACGCCCAAACTCTCCAGCCAATCCAAATCTTTTGGTCCTTTTTCATATACTTGCCGAGCAACTTCGGGATTCCGTTTCAAGAAGCGATTCAGTTTCAGTCCTCTTTCCAGAGAATCCTCCCAGTTGATTTCTACAGAGTCGTCTATTCCGGCTTTTTCTTGAATTTTTGTTCCGCCGATCCAATAGCCCGAGCCAGAGAGAATTGAGTGACCTCCCAGAAAACCGCCCTTCTCAACTAACGTGACTTCTTTGGCTCCGTTCTGTTTTGCAGAAATGGCGGCGCACAGTCCAGCCATTCCGCCTCCCAAAACTAAAACTCCGGTTTTAGTTTCTCCAGCTATTGCTAATAAGGGAGAGTAAGAAAAGGCTGCGATTGAAAGCCCAGAGCAGAGTTGTATGAAAGTTCTTCTTTGCATAGCTTTTGTCTCCTTTGGTAAATTGAATTCCAGAATAGTCTGCTAGGATTAACGAAACAACAAGATGAATGCAGCTTATCCTGCAGATTTACAGGTTAGAAAAGATGAAAATCCAGCAAAAGACTTCCTACAAACACAATCTTTTCCTGCTCAAAATATTAGAAAGTATTGCTCGTACCGGCTCTCTGACCAATGCATGCATTGAAAACGACTGCGAGCCAACTACTGTATCCAGACTTCTTTCCGGTTTAGAAAAAGAGTTAGGGATGGACCTACTTAATAGAAATAAAAAACCAGTTCAGCTCTCTTACTTTACAGTCAGTCATCTACCGCTGATTAGAAGGATTATTCGACTTACGGATGAGTTATATGCCTCTGCGGAACAAGCACAAAAGACGGAAAACAGGACTATTCGATTCAGCCTGACCACAAGCTCCCTCAGTCATCCTATTCTTGCTCAAATAGAAGAATTCTCTCTTCTCTACCCTGATATTAAAGTCGAGGTAATCCCTGATCGGGCCCATAAAGCTGTCCTTACCGGAGAAGTTGATGTAGCTATCGTTCCCTACATTCCGGAAGAGGACAATCTTGAAGTACGCACTATTGGAGCTTGCCTTAACCTATTGGTTGCTTCCCCAGAGGACCTTGCCAAAAGAGGTGAGCCCAAAAAAGTCACGGACTTAAAAGAAGAAGGGCATACGTTATTACTAAAAAGAAAAGAGTTTTATCCCGAGGCAGAAGCTCTCTACTTCAAGCATCAAACATACGACTTGTTTTCGGGTCACTGGTATGAACAATTAAATAACGGCAAAATTCTAAGCCTTAACAAAGTCAATAGTCCCGGGAAGATAGAAAAAGTCTACGTAGGAGATCAAAATGGATATATTGGCGCCAAAACCGGTACCGGAATCGCAGCGGATTTACCTCTCAGTTTCATTGAAAAGGAGTATGTAAGCAATTTTGTGTCTTGTCCGATTTAACAATTTTCCTTTGTTTGGAGAGTAGTTAAACTTCTAAGCAAGGGATTGGAGAATCAAAGATGGCAAGAAGGGTAAAGCAACCTCTCAGTG